>Ga0247760_1000022_pt1 | contig 126059 bp, 136 predicted proteins | sample UWRJL171409R4_FD_179936 | JGI IMG/M metagenome (GOLD analysis project Ga0247760, IMG submission 179936) | Plant litter microbial communities from Arlington Agricultural Research Station in Wisconsin, United States - UWRJ-L171-409R-4 | ecosystem: Environmental > Terrestrial > Plant litter >...
TTGGGCATGGTAAATCCGCTGCCGTTGCAGAATGTCTGCAGGGCTCCCAGCTGGGGAAGCTCGACGCGAAGAGTCTTGAGCCGCCTCTGACTTTCCGTTGCTTTGGCACCGTCGTTCAGGGTCGGAAAGTGACACGGGTCCAGCCCGGCCAGCCGGCCCTGCCAAAACAAGAGGTCTTGCTCGAGGCTGCGCTGCTGCAGGCTCGCCACAAATGGACTGAACAGCGGCTTTGGCGCAATGGCTAGTGACCCGGCATAAGCCCGTCCAAAGTCGCGGAGCAAAATGTCCATGGAGGCACCATCCATAATTGCGTGGCTCATTTCCAAAACACAAACCAATCCAGCGGAGCCCTCGACGTGAAGAATGGTAAGTCGATGCTGCGGTCCGTTGTCGTGATATTGCACCGGCTCCAGATGGTCAAGGGCCTCCCGCATCTCCCGCTCGCTGCCGCATTCTCGAATAACAGGAGACGGCCGCGCCTCGGTTAGGACGACCTGGTCAAAGCCGCCGGCCCGGGCGTCACCAACGGCATCGACGAACACAGTGCGAAGCAGGGCATGGCGTCTGACGACGTCCTCCCAGGCTTGCGCTGCGCGCGGCACCTCGACGGCGGCCTGGCCCTCTGTTTTTGCGCCAGCAGCAGAAAGCCAGAAAACTCTGCGTACCGCATAAAACGCTTCGCTTTTGGTCCGAGTCACTAACAGGCCCTGCTGGATGGGTGAGGCGGGATACATGTCTTCAATCCCATTCCACCCTTTTTTACCAACAAGTTCTGCCAACCTAGTCCGCTCAAACACTTCGAGATCATGAGATGTCAGACCCGGGCCCAACAGCGGAAAGTCCGTGACGCTGACCCCCCGCGGCATGGCCGGCATCGTAGCCGCTGCCTCGACCAAAACCTGCTGGCAGGCAGCCACCCACTGTCTGATGCGCTCCTGGTGCCGCATCTTGCTGTTCCAGGCGAAACCAAACCGCAAGACACCATGCACGATGACGGCAGAAATTTCGAACAGCGCGAACCGCCTTGCCGCAGCGCCAAAGTCCGCGGTCGGACTTCCTGCATGCGCCTCGCCGGCCATGAGAGCACCCTCGGCAGGTTGAAAGAGCCCCCCCGCGCGCTCCAGCTGCTGGTACCGGCCGAGGAAGTTGAATGACACCTCCATGTCCCCGTGTTCACCCCAGACCGACTCTGCGTCGGGATGGTGGAACCGCGCGGCGAAGTACGGACGGCCGTTGCCCGGCACTCGACGACGAAGATCCTTGACTTGCACCAAAGCCTGGGCAAAGCTGCCAGGGCTGGTGACTGTCGCAGAGGACGAAAGAGAAACGGGGAACAGTGTGGTGAACCAACCAACCGTGCGCGAGATATCCATCTCGTCGCCGCCTAGGAGGGCCTCACGACCGTGGCCCTCGTTCAAGATGGTAGGGGGAGATCTGTCGGTGAAGACGGTCCCAAAGGACCAAAGCAGAGCCGTGAGGAGCAGGTCCACGGTCTCAGTGCGGAAGGGGACATGACAGTCTGTGAGGAGCGTATGGCTGAGATCAGCGTCCAGGGCGAAGTTCTGGCAGACGACGTCCCCGTATAAGTTGGGCTGGTCGTGGAGGCCCCAGTACTTGGTCTGAGCCGCGGGAATAGCTGCTGACGAGGGAACTAGCTGGTCAAGGGCCATGTTTACAACTTCGTCCCGTTGGAGTGCAATCCATGCGGGAAATGACAAGGACGGGTGCGTCGTGCTTTGGTCGCGAGGGCGGGAGAGCATCTCCTCGAGGTCCTCAAGAATGACGCGCCACGAAACGAGATCAATAACGAGGTGATGGGCCGTCATGAATAGCGTCTGCTGGTTTCTAGAGTGTCGCTCGAACAACTCGAATGCGAGAATGGGGCCGCTTTGGACGTCGAGAGACCCTTGTGCGTTGGCAATGTCGACGTCCATCTCTTTTTGAGTCGACACGACATGGTTACGGAGACGGAACGAGCTGTCGATATTGTCGGTAAGACATTGAAGCCACTGTCCGTCTTCGCCGCGATAGAATCGGGCTCTCAGCATGGCATGCCGATGAACAACGGTTTGAAGTGCGCTCCGCAAGTCGCTCTCAGCAATGTGATGGGTGACGCGCAGACAGAAGCTCTGGTTAAAGTGTTCGTCGCCCTGTGCTGTGTCTCGCGTCTCAAAATGCAGCTTTTGGATGGGCGAGAGCTCAAAAGGCGTGTCCAAGACGTCGGCCTTGTTGATCTGGTCATGGTAGGCTTTGGAGTTGGTGTTTGAGATGTTGACTGTCGATGCCAACTGACGAATGGACTCGGCACGGAGGACGCCTCGAACTGCTACCGCCAGACCGGCCTTCTTGGCTCGCCCAGCACATGCCATAGCCGAGATGGAGTCGCCGCCGAGGCTGAGAAAGCTGCGATTATCGGGGTGGATTTGGTCGGCGGGAAGGTTCAGGACATCACCCCAGATGTCACGCAGCGTGATTTCCGTGTCCGTCAGCGACGGCACGGTCTCTCGCCTCTGGGCATCCTGTGAAGATAATTCCGCCGAATCATAGCCCATAATAAGTTGTTGGCACTGCTTGACACTGAGGCCGGTCTCCACCCACGTCGAAACGGCTTTTCGGTTCATTTTGCGAGACGCGAGCATCGGAATGGCGTCGACAGGTAGCCACACCGACGGAACCATGTAAGCAGGCAATCTTGAGCTCAGCCACTCGCGCACGCTTCTGACAACGGTATCGATGGTGAGCGTGTCAGTCATCAGGGAGGGCTGTTCCCCTGTCGACCCAATGACACGAGACGAATTTTGCGAGCCGACTAGAGAAAGCACACCAACCAGCCTGCCCTTGAGAGGACCCACCTTTGGCAGAAGCACCAGAGCATGTTGCACGCTCTCGTCGACAGCCAAGTGGTGCTCAATCTCCCCCAACTCGATGCGTTGGCCATGAAGCTTGATTTGCGTGTCCTTTCGGCCGACATACGTCAGGGAGCCAGAGTCGGAATTATAGCGTGCGAGGTCCCCTGTCTTGTAGAATCGCCTGCCGGCACCCACGGGTACCCACGCCGGATCCGTGATGAAGCTGTATGCTGTCTTGGCTGTATCATTAAGATAGCCTCTCGCAAGACTCGGTCCCTCTAGCAGAATCTCACCGACACAACCGACAGGCACCAGACGACCATGGTCTTCTCGGTCGACAAGCCACACCCGCACACCGCAGGGTACCCCAATGTCAGTAGGCTCGGTACCCGGCCCGACATTGGAGTTCACTACGGCGGCGACTGCGCTTTCGGCCGGCCCATAGCCGTTAACCAGCTCAATGTGCGACCATGTAGTCACATGAGAATGCGCCATGGCCTCGCCGGCGAGAACGAGCCGACACAGACCGGGCACTGCGGCAGGGGAGAGGAATCCAACAAAAGAAGGCGTCAAGACAGCGTGATTGACGGCCATGCTGTTGATGGCGCCCGCGAGGTCGTTGAGACGCTCCTCCTCGCTGGGAATGCAGACGCAGCCGCCTACCATAAGCGGGGTGAGGGTCTCGACCAAACTGGCATCGAAGGTGTAGGCCGCAAACTGCAGGACTCTGCAGGTGCTGTCAATGCGCAGGGCGGGAGCATGGGCCTTGGCGCTGGAGCAGAAGGACTTGTGCGCGATGATGGTGCCCTTTGGCTTTCCGGTGGAACCTGAAGTGAAGATCACGTAGGCCGCGTTGTGGCTGGAGACTGCTGTCTCGGTGGGAAGAGAGTCGGACACGCACTCATCCAGGGATACATCGTCTACCGCAAGAATAGTGTCGGAAACAGCCGAGAGGGTGTCGACGAGACGACGTGAGCACAAGATGAGTGTTGCATCCAGGGTGCCGCACAACCCGGCCAATCTCTCGACGGGATGAGAGGGATCCAGGGGAACAAAGGCCCCACCCGCCTTCAGGACGGCAAACATAGCGACGACAGTCCATTTCTGACTTTTTTTAGTATTATCCTTTGACTTATAGGGCAGATCTGAGTAAGACATACCGACTTATCGAAGCAAAGAGGAACCAAAACCTCTGGGCCAACACCACACTGCACCAGACGAGCAGCCAGCTTCGCAGCGGCTCGGTCAAGCTCCAGATAGGTCAAAGACCCATCCCAGGCGCAAACAGCCTCTGCATCCGGCTGCTGCACTACCTGGTCGACAATCACATCGTGCACACAACTCTCAACGGCATCAACAGCGCTGGCTTCATTCCACGAAACAAAACGATCGCGATTAGCGGCGCCCAGACAATCCAGCTCACGCAACAATGCGTCCGATGGACTGCCGAGGATGCCACACAGGATCTTGGACAGAGTGTCGGCTACGAGGTTGCCCTGTGCGGCTGACATGCCCAGAGCTGCCGCATTCCATTCCAAAAACAAGCCAGGAACGGAACCGCCGCTCTTGACCAGCAATCGGAGATTTTGGTGTTTCTACAAATTTTTACGATTGTCAGCTCTGCCTCCGGCCACAGAAATCACTCGGTCGGCTAATGAAAACATGAAAACCCTGAAGAGAATGATCAAATGTACAGGAATTGATGAACAGCTCAACATTAAATATGTGCACATACCTCAAGCTTCGGGACGCTCCTCCCGCTTGACACCACCACCACGGCGGTGTCAATCGCGCCCGGGGTTGGGATACCCCTGCCGCCGCCACCACCCACTTCCCCGCACACGATGAATTCGCGGCCCCGGCCGCCCCACACCGCGGTTCTTCCCGGTGATGGATCCTTCCCGCTTGCAGCCACCGCGTCGGCGACCGAAAGCGTACCACCATTTCCGTCGTTAGTAAAATCAAACCGCACAATTGTCGAAGTCGAAAGCGCATCATTATCATTGGCGTCGTTACTATCGTTGCACACAGAGGGAGACAAAGGAGAAAAAGAAAAAGAAAAAGATACTTGGTCCTGGCCGGTATAGCAGCGCAGCAGCACCGCCCACGCGGCCTTGACGACGTTGTTGAAATAAGCAGCTACATCCGAGTCGATTTTTTTTTTGGCTTTGTTGGTTTCTTTGGCGGTCAGTACCGAAATGTTGCTCAAAGTGCGAGAATCGAGGGTGACACGAGCGACGTTGATTGGCCGGCGGGGTGGTTGTTGCTGGTGTGCGGTGGTGTCGTTATCGTGGGGTTCCGATTCCTTTGCGGTGCGGCGGCAAAACACTGGGAATCGACACGCGGTAGTGCTGGGTTCTGGGGTGTTGGTGGTGGACAGGGTAATTCCCTGCGCGCCGATCGGGATCGGGTTGGTGCCGTTGGTAGATCCCATCGTGCTGTGCGTGATGGTATCTGTCACGTGGGGGAAATGTGAGACAGAGATAGATAGCGCGGGGCGATCGATCGATAAGCTTAAATTGGAGATAAGGTTTTGAGATTGAGATGCGAACTCATAAAAAAGGGGTTGAAGGATCAGAGCAAGGAAGAGGGTTTGACAAAACGCAAAAGGCTGCGGCTTTGGGTCTTTTGGGATTGTATGTCTTGCAGCGGAAGGATTTGGTGTTGCAGGATACACATTCGCTTGTCGTCGTAGCTTTTTTCTTGCTCTTTTTTCGTAACCTGACTTTATCACATTACAAAACGGTCTCAGCTAAGTTTATAGGCAAACGACCAAACCGACGTATGCCGCCTTTCTCGCTTCTGTCCTTCTTCCTCTCCTCTTCCCCTACGTACGTAGCGTTCAGTCCGGCCCCCTTTTCCATACGGGCAAAAACAGTGGTGGCGAGGAGGCTAAAGCGTTTTCCATCGCCGACCAAATGGGCGGAAAAGAGCGATCGACATGCCCGATGGCGTGCGTGATACAGCCAGGCAAATTTTCTGGTTGCCGTTTCCGACGGACCCAGGTCCTGTCTCCGTGTCTTGACCGCTGATCAAAGATCGTCGCCTGGGGAAAAAGTGGAATCATCTGGGGGAAAGGCGGAATGGCCTGGGGAAAAGTGGAAGAATGGAAAAGGCGGTCCGACAAAAGGTGGACCGGAATCGATCGTCAATGGCGCGGGATGACATTTATGATCAGGTTATTTTGGGGAAGATCACGATCAGCAACGGCTATTGCGATATTTGGCAGGTGGTCGGGGGCCGTTTGTAGCCAGCACCCGTTAGTACCACTGATATTTTGGCTTCATTCGGATATAGGTACCTCGCCATCCGCTTGGGTTGTATTGGTCTCTCTAGACTTGCACCGTCTTGTTGCCGCGGGTAGGATTGTCGTGTTCGCCGTCCAGCAGGCTGCAACTGCAACACAATTCTGCAACTGCCCGCTGGTCGATGTCGTCGGTGGCGGCGTCTTCAGCTGGTTGGTTCTGCTTCTTCGTCTTCTTCTTTCCCTCTCCCGTCCCGCACCATTGGCGGATGCCTGATGCCGTGCGACGCGATCTGCAGCACAGTTGCCGATTTGGAGAAGCGGCAAGCCGTCTGAAACCAGACACCACTTGGGCACGATGCGGCTACATTTTGGCACCGCGGATTCCCCATTGGGCCAAGTCAGGAACCAAGCCGAGTCAGGAACTGGAAGCGAGGCCCGAACTATGTGTCAAGTTTCCATCATCATTGGAGGAAAGCAAGATTTTACCCACACGCCACGCATGTACACGACGATCGCTCTTTATGACGTGCGGAAGTTTCCGGCCGCTCAATGGCTCAACGGACCTTTTTCTCAACCACGTCGTAACGTTACGTTACCCCAGAAAACCACATCGCATGTCGGCATTCCCTACAAATACGACGCCACTGCGAAGACCTCGACGATGACAAAAGCTCGCCTCAGCTCGCTTCAGCTTTTTGCGTTTCAGACGGGCTGAAATAAACCGGTGGCGAGGCAAAGATCATCAGGCCGAAGACGGAACACAGCTGAACGGGTGGCATCGGTGGACGGAAATAGTCAGGGGTCCAACCTGGATGGTTGAGATTTTGCCATCGAGCACAAAATAATGCCCTCTCGTGACGTCTTTGACTTTGCCCCGTGGCCTTCACCGCTTCGGAAAACCAGTTTGGCGGGTTACCTTGGATCTTGGGCGTCGGTAGAAGGAAAACACCAGAATAGAAAGGATTTTCACTGTCCATGATGAGGGGAAGCTTATTAATATGTAGCCACGCGAGCCACCCATTGTCCCGGGTCTCTTGCTCTTGTGCGGTTGATCGCAATATCCCATTCATCTTTTTCCCATCTTTCCCCCATCTTTTCGAGATTCCCGAGCAGATATTCTTAGGATCACAGATCCAGGTTTCCCATATGATCCCTCTCAAGTTTTACGGCCTTTTGAGCAAAACCCCTCAAGACAATCCTTCCCGCCATAGCTACCTCACCTATCTCACCTACCTGACCTACCTGACCTACCCATACGCAGAATACCCTGAGTGTTTCGTCTGTAAACATGGCAGACGTCTCCCCCTCAGGCGTGTCCTGTGCCCATGTGGATGACTCGTTTGGTCCACATGCGGGCAGCTGTCGCGGCGGCTTTGACTTTACGTTGTTGTTTGAAGAAACGATTCTCGCGATCCTACCGGTTGGCCTCTTGGTAGTTGTGCTCCCATTTCGGGGCCGGTTTCTTCTACGAAAGGCCAAGAAAGTCACGAATGGCGTCTCTTTGGCAATTCTGAAGCTTGTAAGTGGTTTCCCCCCTCCCCCCTGAGGAGTCACCGAGGGTTGCCCAGGTGGGATGCCCTTGTGACATAAATGCCCTGATGTACTCTTAGAACCCTTTGTGCTGACTCTGTGAAATTTCCTCTCTTCAGTCGTCCTGGACTGTACTTGCGGCGCTGCAGTTAGCAACGCTCATCCTCTGGACGTCGCATTCAGTGGTCCCAACGCGGACCTCTGTTGCAGCATCGGCAGTGTCACTTGTATGCACCCTCGGCATCGCTCTATTTTCTTTCATTGAACACCGCCACACTGTGCGGCCGTCCACCCTCCTGGGCGTATTCCTGTTCTGCACGTTGCTGTTCGACATTGCTCACACCCGGACTCTGTGGCTCCGGGTGGGAGAGTGGTCGAGCCGCGTGATTGCTTCCGTCTCAACAGCGGCCGTGGTTATCAAGGCCGTCATACTCACGCTCGAGGCAGTGGGGAAGCGTCGGCTTCTTGCCCCCGAGTACCGCGTTTTACCCCCTGAAGCGACCAGCGGCATCTACAACCGATCTTTCTTCCTGTGGCTCAACCCGCTGTTTAGGTCGGGCTTTAGCCGGATATTGGACATTGACGATCTCTTTGCCCTAGACAAGCACTTAGAGGCTGTCTATTGTCACAGATTGTTCTTGGCGGCCAAAAATAAAGGTGAGTTATTCCACCTGAAGTCTATACGCCAAACTTAGAGTTACTAATATCATGTCCTCCAGTGACAGGAAAGTCTCCACATAGGCTTCTGTTGACTGCTTTTGGCGTGCTCAAATGGCCCATCATCCGGACCATGTTTCCGCGAGCGTGTCTCACCGCGCTCATGTTCTGCCAGCCCTTCCTCATCAACCGCACCATCCGACTGTCCCAGGAGGCCATCACCGAACAAACCACCCAGGCTGGCTACGGGCTCATCGGCGCCTATCTTCTGGTCTATGTTGGAATTGCGGTGTCCATGGGTCAATACCAACATGGAACCTTCCGCACCATCACCATGCTCCGCGGCGGTCTCATCTCGCTCATCTACCGCAAGACCAGCACGCTCAACCTGAAAAACATCGACCCTGCTGCATCCATGACGCTGATGAGCGCTGACATGGAGCGTATCGTCCAGGGCTGGCAGACGATGCACGAGATTTGGTCCAACTTGGCTGAAGTAGGCATCGCTATCTTCCTGCTCGAGCAGCAGCTTGGTGTGGCATGCGTGGTGCCCGTTGCCGTGTCTCTTGTCACGCTCTTTGGCTCTATGTTTGCCATGAACTTCATCATGTCGCGCCAGGCCATGTGGCTCGAGGCCATTGAGAAGCGCATCTCGGCCACGTCGGCCATGCTGTCGTCGATCAAGGGCATCAAGATGTGCGGCCTGGGCGAGACACTGCTGCACAGCCTGCAGGAGCTTCGAGTTGACGAGCTGCGCATATCCAAAAAGTTCCGCCGACTTATCATCTGGAACATGGTATTTGCGTACCTCACGCAAGTGTTCGCCCCTGTCCTCACCTTTGCTGTCTTTTCCGTCCGTGCTCGCGACACAGGCGACAAGACTCTCGATACTGCGCGCGTGTTCACGGCGCTCTCCCTCTTTGCCCTCCTTTCTGAGCCCCTTGCCTCGCTCGTCATGTCCCTGGTAACCTTCCTTGGCGCTGCCGGCAGCTTTGCCCGCATCCAAGAGTTTCTCGGCGCTGACGAGCGTCTCGACGCGCGTGCCTTTACACCGTCAATACCAGAGTCGGCGTCCTCGTCGGAAGAAAAGTTCGATGACAGCAACTGCGCTGTAGTCCTTCAAAACACCGACATTGGCTGGAACGCCGAAAAGCCGACACAACTTCACAACCTCAGTCTTCGCCTCCCCCAGCACGGACTCAGCATCATCATCGGGCCCGTCGGCTGCGGCAAATCTACCCTAGTGCAGACACTCCTCGGCGAAATCCCTCCTTTGGCCGGGTCCGTTCGCATCACCAACCCCAAGCGAAGTGTGGCGTACTGCGCCCAGAGCGCGTGGCATATGAACGGCACGGTCCGTGACGCCATTGTCGGAACCGAAGTCTTTGACCGCATGTGGTATGACCGAGTCGTGCGTGCCTGCGCCTTGGAGCAAGACTTCAGGGAGCTGCCGGCGGGTGACTCGTCGCGCATTGGAAGTGGAGGTATTGCACTGAGTGGTGGACAGAGTCAGCGGATCGTATGTTCTCATTCAGTTCTGTCATGTTTTGTTGGTGCTAGCATTGACACATGTTGACAAAAATACAGGCACTGGCACGGGCTGTCTATGCCCGGAGAGAAATGGTCGTGCTCGACGACACCCTCAGCGGCTTAGATACGGCCACCGAGAACTACGTTTTCCACAGCCTGCTGGGGCCGGATGGCATCTTCCGTGTCTTGCAGGCCACGGTCATTTTGGTCTCTTCATCGAGTATGCACATACCGACATAATCCTTCTTATTATCCGAGGCTAATAGGCACAGCAAAACGTGTCCCATTCGCAGACTACATCGTCCACATTGGCACCGACGGCCGCATCGCCGAACAGGGTACATTTTCCGAACTCAACAACGGCGGCGGCTATATCTCCTCCCTTTCCCTTCCCAACGCCGACTGGTCACATGTTGTCCCCGAGCATCATGGTCGCACCAGCAGCATAACCACTGCTCATCAGACAGACAACGACTCGGATAATCCTGATATGCCAGTGAATAACAAGGAGGTGATAGGGTCTGATCTCGACGCCGTAACCTCCTCGCCGAGTGGCAGTGAGACGGTGCATAGCAACGACAAGGAGTGTGACGACGGCATGAGCCGCCGCACCGGAGACATACAGATCTACTTGTATTATGTCAGATCGGTGGGTTGGTGGGCTACCGTTTTGTTTGTCATTGCCATCACTGGTTTTGTCTTTTCTGTGTCATTTCCGAGTAAGCGTCTCGTACAGCCCCTTGTCTCGGAAGATCGACGCCCTGCTGACACACACTCCCAGCTGTCTGGGTGCAGTGGTGGGCCGCCAGCAACGAGTCTGAGCCTAATGCAAGATTGGGATACTGGCTGGGCATCTATGCTATGCTTGGCGGTGTCGCTATTGTTTGCCTGTTTCTGAGCTGCTGGTGAGTGCTTATCCTATCCCTCTTGCCGAACATTAATAACCCTCGGCGTCTAGGCAAATGATTATCACCATGGTTCCCCGATCAGGGGAAAAGTTTCACCTTGAACTCCTCAAGACTGTTCTGAGGTAGGTGCCCGTTTTTTTGCTTCTGTATCATTCTACGAGACCGTAGACTGACAGCCCACAGCGCACCAATGTCATTCTTCGTCAACACGGACACAGGTGTCACCATGAACCGCTTCAGCCAGGACCTCCAACTAATCGACATGGAGCTGCCCGTTGCTGCACTCAACACTTTCACCAGTGATTACCCCTGACTTCCCATGTGTACCTCACTTGACTTTCTAACAATGTGTCAGCATTCATCCTCTGCATCGCCCAAATGGCCCTCATCGGCGTCGGATCCATATACGCCGCCGTCTCCTTCCCCGTCGTCCTGCTGGCCCTCTACACGGTGCAGTGGTTCTACTTGCGCACCTCGCGCCAGCTTCGTCTCCTAGACATCGAAGCCAAAGCCCCCCTCTACACTCTCTTTGAGGAGTCGCTCAGTGGACTGTCCACGATCCGCGCCTTTGGCTGGCAGCAGACGCTCGAGGGCAAGAACCGCGCGTTGCTGGACCGCTCGCAGCGCCCTTTTTATCTCTTGTTCGCCGTGCAACGCTGGCTCACGCTGGTGCTGGATCTCATCGTGGCGGCTGTGGCAGTCCTGCTGGTAGTGTTGGTCGTTCAGCTCCGCGGTACCGTCAACGCCGGTGGCGTGGGACTCGCGCTGCTGGGGGTCATCCAGTTCAGTCAGAACATCAAGCTGTTGGTGACATACTGGACCATGCTCGAGACACACATTGGCTCCGTCGCTCGGATCCGGAGCTTTACCGAAACAACAGCGTCCGAGGACCAGCCCCGCGAGAAATACCTGCCGCCGCCGGAGTGGCCCGCAACAGGGGCCATCGAGATCAAGAACTTGACGGCGTCATACGGGAGCAACCTCGTGCTCAAAGACCTCTCCCTTTCCATCGCCGCCGGCGACAAGATTGGCATCTGCGGCCGCACTGGCAGCGGCAAAACCTCTCTGCTGATGACCCTCTTCCGTCTCGTTGACTTGCAGAGCGGCTCTATTTTTGTTGATGGTATCGACATTGCCACCGTCCCGCGCCAGCAAGTCCGCCGCCGCCTCTCGGGCGTGCCGCAGCAGCCTTTTTTGCTCAAAGGTTCGGTCCGCCTCAATGCAGACCCCATGGGCCAAGCCGACGACAAGGCCATCCTGCATGCCCTGGAGTGCGCACAGCTATCACGCCTCGTGTACGACAAGGGCGGGTTGGACGCCGATATCGACACGTTGAACCTGTCAAGTGGCCAGCGTCAGCTTCTGGGACTGGCGCGCGCGCTGCTGCGGCCGAGCAGCATCCTCATTTTGGACGAGGCGACTAGCAGGTGAGAAGCTGTTTCCTCTCTCTTTCACAGGCTCTTATGAAGGAAAAGAAAGAAAAACACAAGAGGAAAGCAAACTGACACCAAAACAAACAGCATCGACGCCCGAACTGAAGACGTCGTGCAACGCGTCATCCGCAAGAAATTCCCCGGCCACACCATCATTGCCGTGGCTCACCGACTGGACACCATCATGGACTTTGACAAGGTGGCTGTCTTGGAGGCCGGGAGGCTAGTTGAGTTTGATAGTCCCTACAACTTGCTTGAGGTGCCGGGCTCGGCATTTTCGAGGCTTTATAATGCTACGGTGGTGGAGAGGGAGGAGGAAGAGGAGGGTGGCGAGGATGGGTTGGGGGTGGAGTGAATTTTATCGTTCGAGGACCTTAGGTATTAGCGTGCGTTCGACTCCATCTTTACTGTTGATCTTAACAAAAAATTGCCACCACTACTTAGGGATAGGTGGGTAAGTTTTGTCGAGGTAGAGATTGCCCATTCGTGCTGGGTTCTTTGCCTGAGCGCGAGTTGGTGGCAGGAAACGAGCTGCAGATGGGCTGCGAGGTCACATAACTGGTTTCGAAATCTTGCGTGGATTGAGCAAGAACCACTGTCAATCTGCTAACGAACCTGAAAATGTCTGGTTTCGCGTGGCTTGGTGGGTCATGTGGCCGTCCGTTCCTTTCTGTCCAGTAACTTCGATCTCCAAAAGGTGTGCATATAGATTTGTGAACAGAGGAGAACGTGCTGCCTTTTAGTTGGTCAATTAGGTACCTCGTGGTTGGTGTTACACAACATCTTCCCCTCTTTTCCTGCACCTGGACAAACGCTCGATCTCGGATTCTCCTCGCGGCTCATCCACTGCTCATCCAGCAATCCCGCCGCACGCAATGTTCGCCGCCATCTCATCCCTTTTCGGCGGGAAGGCTCAATCGGCAGTACCAAACCCGCCGCCAACGACCGTCATTGGTGTCAGGATCCCCGTCGACGGGAGCCCTCCTCATCTTCTCCCTCTCACCACAACACCCACCGCCGGGATAGGAAGAGATGACTTCCTGTTCCACGTCCCCAACCTGCACCAGCACTGGAAATCCGACCTCGCCTGGGATTTCCGGGATGTGATCCGACTGGACATTTTACCAGACGCGCATATCCCCCGATCAATGCATCTTCAACAGCAAGACGACCTCCGACGCGTGCTCTACGGCACCGGCGCCATCTTTTGCATGAGCGAGCGGGAGCACTTGCATCTCCGGCAGCGACATCTGTTATATCAGAGATACTTTGTCCTCCGGCTGGAGCAACAGAGCTGTGCGGGGACGTATTACCTCTTTTACTCTCTTGCAGTGGATGATTTGCCGCAGAACTCGAATGCCCCTAGGTGGTTCAGGGACGCTTCATTCGAAGGTACTTTTCATGGGGATTTGTTCTTAGTCAAGTTGGCGCCGGAGGAGAAAGGGGAGAATGGTTGGGCTGTTTATGAGGATGTGGCCCCGGCGTTTCTGGAAGTGTTGGCTTGTGAGTCGCTTGAAAGCTTTGGACGTGAGCTGCCCTGGTCACAGAGGTTGCTGTAGGAAAATATTGGAGTAGGGAGAGAATGCCAAATTCTTATGGTACCTTCGACTAGAGAGGGGTTGGGGGACGCCTATCTAAAGTACACTGTTTTTGTAGAGTCACAACGTTCAAACCTCGGCAACACAGGTAGATAACGACTAGGTGAACGTCTCCTCACCAAGCAACAACTACGCCTATATGATCCCCAAAATGCCCAGGAAGTTACAGCCCCCATCTTAAACACATCACTACAAACAATGAAAAATACCAGCGCTACCAACAACAAACATCAATTCATTTACTAATAAACCTCATTTACATCATGAAGGCCGGGTCTTGAGCTCTACCATCACAGCTTCACTCCGTCTCCTCGTGATCAGACGTTTGCTTCTCGGCCCCACCATGCTTCATAGCCCCCACAAGAGACTCCGTGCTCACCACCAGTACCCTTTCTCGCCTCCAACGGTTTCGTGGGAACAGCCAGGCCAGTAACCCTATCACAACCGTCGGCAATCCGATCCCCACACCCACACCAATAGCAATTTTGTCCGAGGGGCTCAATGTCAAGGGCGATCCAGCAGTCTCAGATGGTACTAAGGGGTCCGAAGTCGATGGTTCTGATGCTTCGGTTGAGTTCGTGGTCGCCGTGACGGTGTGGTTGTGAGCGGGGTCCGCGTTCGGACGTGGAGCTGCTGACAAGGAGTTATGATCTGGATCACCTGCAACCCCGTTCACGGCAGTGATAGTAGACCTGGAATTCGTCTGGGTCGTTTGCCCGAATGAGGAACCCGTGTTGGCTGCGGTTGCAGGAGGGGTGGCTAAAACACCGTGCAAGTTAAGCAAATATTGCGCCAGTGCTGACAGAGGGCTCGGGGGGGCTTACTCCTTACACCACTTCCCAGGGTGCGGTAGTAGCTCGCACTTTTGGTGATACCGAGCTTGCTCCTACATCCCACCCAAACCAATGGGCTGTTGGTCTGATCGAAGTCTTGGTAGATGAATTTGGACACACAGCTGTTTCCAGACGTCACTGCGAGGCTGCAATTGCAAGTCATCAATACTCGGATCTACTTCCAAATAGACGGAAGGGGTCACAAACCAGTCAAGGCTCGATGTCTTGCCGGGTGCTGGGGTTTCCAACATGGTGATCATCAGATATTGGGTGCTACACCCTATCCCAAGTCTGCAGCTGCCCCCTGATGGACAACAGTCAAACATTGTGCCAATACTTGTAGCGGTCTCTCCTTCAGAGCAAAATACAGGGTCGTCTTCGCGCGCTTTGGAGTTAGCCCCTATCCGCATGATGTCCGTGGGCAAGTATCTCAGGGCCCGGCAACTCACAGTTTCCACCCCCTTCGGCATGGTACCCAACAAAGTCTTGTCTGCTCTCAACCGGGTCGGCTCTTTTCCATGGCCCAGACGGCGTTTCTACATGTGCTGTCGCTGAAGGCTGCTGGTGTGCCGCGGTGCCATGTTCTGCGAGGCCAACCAGATTCCAGAGCACACGTAACAACGAGACTCCTGAGATGCACAGCATAATTTTTGTTGGGAATTGTATCGTTGCAACTTAAACGCACGAAGACGTTCAAAGTGGGGTCTGGCTGCTTTGGTGGCAAATATAGCACAATATTTCGCCCGAACTGACCGAGGACTGCTGCTGTAAGGGGTTGCGGCTGAGCTCCGACCAGCGTTTGGGCAATCTTGCGTCCGCCCAATGGGCAGGCCAAAAGGCATCGCAAATTTGAACGGCCAACGTCACACGAGCCAATCCGAGATCATGCACCTCCCAGCGGATCGGGAGGAGCGTTTCCCTACGGTTGGGTGGGCGCGCTCTTGCTGTTCTTGCATTGCATGATGCCAACGCGCCCAGACACAGCGTCTGCGGTGAGTCGCAAATTGCCCGGCCTGAGCACGCCGAGTCAATCGGGCGTATTAGCAGTGACGATGGACGGAATGAGAGAGGTCAAGCTATACAACCAGCTTTGCAGCAGCTTGAGACTACCTTGTTTCCTCACCCTAATATCGACGACCACCCTTTCTCACATACACGTGATCCCTCGTCGCCTTAATCGGTCCAGATCAGCCCCGGCTCGGCTTCGGCTAATTTCTGCTCATCAAGCATCCGGACACAGCAAAGAAGTTACAGTTCTTACCGAAGAGCCCCAAAATAGTCCGTGTGTAAGTAGGGGCCTATAACTGGGACACCTGAACCTTCGCAATAGCCACAGGCCATAAACTCTATAGACAATGATCCGCCTCTCCTTCCGCTTGAGAATCCTTGCATCTATTACAAGTCGTGGTACTGGCGATGAGGCATTTTCGTAAGATACCTTTGCTTGTGAATGCACGTTAAGACAAAGGGATGATACTCGTACGTCGAGACCCTTTGATGCTCATCAAATGGCTATATTTAAACGGCAGCCTAGTGCTAAGGCAGTCTGCCATAAAACTGTTCCTAAAACCAGAGTTGTACGTTAGAAGCTAGCTCACCTCCCTCCGCCCTAAATCCCGTCACAATCTAAGTCTTATGTAACACTTAAGCCCTTACATTACTTATGCCCTGTTAGTTGGTGGAGTGTTAAAGCCTAAGTATGTTTATAGGGTTTTAAGTTGCTAAGTAGAGGCTAAATTTGGTAACTACCTAATTACTCCCGGAGCTGGGAGTTAAGCGATTGCCCTTATATACCCAGTCCTTAGATAATATGCAGCTTATTCACTAACCTAATGATTCTCCCCCAAAATTAAGGTTGTTAATTCTAAATAGGCTTCTGCTAATACGCCCTAATTCTGTCCTAAGCCAGAAATTTTCCTGGGGTTTTACAGTGGGGTTGTTTCCTGAACTTCCATCAATTATTATTATTTACCACTCTCTGCTGCCCGAGGAGCTAGAACACTAAGACCCTGTTTTAAATAGGTGGCTGTAAAAGCGGATAGTACTTTGGTACTTGAAAAAACTTGCCAGTGTCCCTAAAGAACCTGTAATGCTTACAAATTATGGATAAAGGAAAAATACTCGAGGCTAATCAGGCTCGTCTAGGGTCGATTACTTCATGTTTGATGAATAGTTACCTCCTTCAAGACCGAGCATGAATTGATGTATCTGCATGATTAGTCATTTCCAAGAAAGTCCGACAGTAACCGCTTTTACTGAAACCTCCCAATTTTTTCCTGCGGATGTTGGTGAATGACTGGCGCAATACTCGAAGCCCATTGCTCGATAGAGCAATAGAAACTTATTAAGGGAGTGAGAGAGCTGGGCCTTTCTTGTCTGCTGTCCTCGCCGAAATCTTAGTCGAGGCATTCCGGACTTTGCTTCTTCCACTAGTTTTCATCGTAATTTCAACGAGGAAGAGGATGGGCGGTGGCGGTGTGGGAGCAACTCGCGGAGCACGTCGGGGCTGAGCAGCAATGAAATGTTAGTTAATGTCGGACAAATGTACTCAGGGGATCGGGTGAGTGGCTAAAGGTGCCCATCCACCAAACGGTCCGGCCGCCACCGCTCTTGAGTGCAGTTTTAGCGCCGAAGGTGGCAGAATTGTGGTGGTATGGGAACGTTGCGTTCACACTGCCATTTTACCCGAAGAAGGTAACTTCCAATGCGTCCAATTGAATGGTTTTGAGCAATCTTTGCGATGTTCTCCTTCAAGGAGTGAAGTCAGGGGAAGGTGTTACATATTCCAATATAACTCTCGCCCCCTCCTCGTTAAGTATAAAGAGTAAGTTGTCTGATAGCGGGTTATCGTGATTTGAGCGTTGAAGGGTGAAGAGAAAGGTGAAGCAGATGAAGCTTCGTTGTTGGTCATTTGCAAGATATGCAGCCTCATTGCTTGGGCCAGAAATATGCGACTTCCCATGAAGAGGTAGTGAGAGCGGAGGCGGTTCCACCGCAATTTCAGCTCGGAAGACGAGGCCACGAAACTGCAAAGGGCGATAAACGACAATCTACACCAGCATTTCAGTTTTGAAGGTTTAAAGGGGTTCGATAAGTTGTCAGCCCTGCTGCACCTCGACAGAAATCATACAAGCACAATAGTTATTGCATCCAGAAACTACCTTCTGATATTTCTTTTTGAACAACCCGTCTAGCAAATCGCCATGTGCGGAGTCGGCGGTTCGCTGTGGAGCACGATACCCACTTCAGCCAGTAACCAGGTCCTTCAAATCCATTTCATCCCCGTTGAAGATATCCGAATCTCCTCCAAAGGCATAGTGGTCAGAGTTCTGCCATATTGTATAGCTGCTCCAACCCCCCGGGACGGGTCCCGGAGTAACTGCATATCTCGCCAACACAAGCGGACACAGGGTCGAAAACCCACCGTAGTTTCCTGTGCATGTCCGCCACCACTATGTGATCCTGTCAGTATCATGTTGCAACCAATATGAAACGCAGGGGTGTCATACATTATTCGTCGTGTAAATCATTGGAAAACGCCCCGTGACGCCGAGATATGTGTCGACAAAGTCGGTGATCCACATTCTCATACCGGCATGGGTCAGTCCATAGCATTGGGTGCCGTCAGGGTTGTTCTCTAGGTCGACCATGCCAGATAGCGTTTGACCGTCGTCGACCCAAGCACCACCATTTGCGAGAAAGAAATTGGCCTGGACATCCCCGCTGCTGGCCGCGGGTCGGGCAAAATGGTAAGCGCCGTGGTAAAGACCAGCATTCACCGCCCCAATCGTATGATCGACAAATTTCGCGTCAACTGTCCTCACTCCTTCGGTAGCCTAGATGCTCGTCAGTGATTTGGAATTTGAGCATCTTGACGGAGACCACTTTGCGCCGACCTTGATAATAACAAATCGAGCGCCTGAATCATATGCAACCTGAAAGTCCACCGTGGCCTGCCAATGAGAGATATCAAATCCTTGAACAGTGGCGGTTGCGCCTGGGGCGCTGTTAAGGGGAGGGGCTCGGAGAGTGCTTCCACCGAAGGAGAGATCCCCTATTGCCTGAATGATGGCGAGAACCTTCTGAGGAAGATACATGACCAACCTCTTTGAAAGATCTCCTTCAGAAGGTGAAATTAAGCGGGGGAATCCTGTCGTAACCTCCCACGGCAACTGAACAAGCGGTGCCGGGCTTCTTCTGTTGAGATATGGCCACCCCTTGTTGAGCTCACCGAGCCGCACGACTGCCAGGGTTGTTCGTGGCGTCGGAAGTGCGCCGGAAGTGCACCAGACAGTGTATGTTGTGCAACTCGAATATGCCCGCGAGAGCGGGGAACTTCGCAGGTTCGCCCAGTAAGCCAGTTGGAGATGAGACATGCATCAACAAGCTCAAGAAGATTGGTTCTAAATTCACTCAAGAAGCTGACAGGCTGAAAAGTTGGCGACATGACGCGTACCGGGGCTCGCTGCTCATCTAATGACAGTAAATGTTGCAGCCGGGCTATTGAGGGCGACTTGTTGACCGGTTGAGCCTCTGCCATTCGATTGGCAAATGTGAGCCCCACCTCCATCGCCATCATACCACAACCATATGAGGTCATCTGAGCTATGGCTGGCCGGCGAGAAAATATCAGTCTGGTCCAAGACAAGCTTGGGGTCTTACTCTAGACCCCGACTACTAGAGTAAAACGTAGTGATCCCAAGTCAATTCCCTTATCCTTCCAACTACTCATTTTTCAGTGGTCACGTAACATAGAACCTGTCAATTGTAACAACAGTATCCTTCACCATCTCGCACTATTTCAGGGTAATGATGTCAAGATCGAGAGGATGCTAAGGTAGGATAGAATAGACGCAAACCTTGAAGCTGCCAATACCCGGCGAGTAATGCAACAGTCTCTGAGTTCTGCTCACTATAGGCAATGGCATACATGACTAAAAAAGCCGACCAAACCGGAAAGACACCAGTCGAGGTGTACATGGAGAAGCAAAAGGCATGGGCTGAGGCTCAAGATGCTTGGGACGCCGCCAAGATCCTGGCTAAGAGTAAGAACCAACTCACAAATCCAGGGTTATCATCAGGGTCCGTTGCCCATGATGCGGGTTTCTAATCAAGAGTTTAGACACTACGGCGAAAGAACATACGGATGATAACACGGCTGCAATGCAGACATTCAATGACTGGGCTCAGTCTCATTATCGACGTGTAGAGCGTCCCACATCGATTCGGTGATCTTGTTTGAAGTATGGTTCTAATAGCCGGGCTTATGCACAGTACAAAGACGCGGTGCAAGGACGCTAGATGGACTAGGTCACAAACGGCAAGAAGTATGACGCAGAGTACGCCTTCGGCTTGGTGGACGTGGACTCCATCATGGCGAGGATCGAGAACAGCAAGGCATGTCTCCTATCCACACTTCTCGCGGTAAAACACTTTATGCCACCTTACCCCTAACTATAGTGTACTTCTAGCAATCTATGCGCAACTCCATCAATGCGGACATCGATGGTGCGAATGAGGTTCAGGAAGTATACCTGACACCGAAGACTGGCGAGTATCCATCCGCGCCGCGATTCCTCCCCACTGACGAGGACACTGACCATCATTCTAGGGCAAAACTCTGCCAGGAAAAGGTGGGCGCTCTACTTGAAAAGAAGCCGTATTCCACCGACCAGCTTGTGGCTGAGTTGAATCGACTAAGAAGGTTCAAGATCGCGTTGACAGCGCTTCAAGAGGTATGCATAGTTCCAAAGAACCCCATTGCCTTAAGTACCGGAACTAATGTGGCCTGACGCGCCTTGCAGGAACTCAAGAAGGCGCCGCCCACGTACCCTAAGGCCGACCCCGGCTTCGAGCCGAAGTTGGACGATGCCAGCACTGCCCTGACCCAAGCATACAGTGCCTTGTATGCCGCACAGGGGAAACTGAACTCACTCATGGCGAGTGGAACGGCTGACGAGGGTACAATGAACACCGCACAACAAGCAGTAGGCGATGCCCGGACTGGCGTTACCAATGCCATCAACAAGTGGGAGAGCGTCTCGGCCGATCATGTCAAGTGGCAGCTCTCCCAGCCGGGAAGCGTCGATCTCGGCACAATGATCAACAATGTCGATGATCAGATTGGTAAGCTCCAAGAGCTCCACAAAGGTAAAGCGGCTGAGGGTATAGTTCCTATTGTTGGTGCGCACAGCTCCGGTGATGACCCGAAGAAGACCTCCAGTGATGACATGGCATCTCCGGGGATGGAACTGGCCAACTCTGTCTTTGGCGTCGCGCCGACGGCGGGTGGCGAGAGTCCGTTGCATGAGGGCTCGGCAGACCCTTGGACTAAGATCCAGCTGTCGTTCTCGGCTACTGACCTCAAGACCAAACTTGACCAATCAAGCTGGGGATTCAGCGCTGAAGCCCACGTTGGCTTTGGATTCTTCTCGGCCGGAGGTTCTTATGCCCACGACGAAAGCAGCAGGTGAGAATGCAATCCGCACAAGCAGGTCATCTTCAACATCAAACTAACCGACGAAACAAAGCGACTTCGGCTCAGATATGTCATGCGATGTCAGCCTCTCCTTGTAAGTTGCCGCTCTAGTGCCACTGCTTCACTCTCACTGCGGTTCTCTCATGCGATTGCCCGCTAGTTCCACTCTCGTAGTCAACATCGACCGCCCCTGACTCTACGCCGAGTTGTTCAACGACTACGAGATAGACATTGCAGACGATGCCAAGTAATTTGCCCCGCGGCTCGAGGCCGACACAAATGACCCCATTCACTGACACCGAGACAGGCTGAGTCCCAGACCTGAGCTCATCCACAAATGGATCAAGCGCCAGCGCGAAGAACCCACCGCAATTACCTCTCTTGCGCTCTATAATGTCTTTCCGGCATTCCCGACGTCCTTCATCGTGGCCTGCGACACAGTTCTAGAGGTAGGGACGGGCTCACATCACTCCATAATTACGGCTACCCGCTGATAGGATGCCCGGTTCATCGGCAAGACAGGGCATATCGAAAAACACTTCCACCAATCTAACAACTTTGGATCCGTAAATGTCGGCTGGGGTCCTTTCCATGCTTCAGCAAGGTCAGTCTATTTCCCCTTCATGATCAGTTGTTAATATTCTCATGTTGACTCGTGTTTTCCCTCGTAGCTTCCATCAGCAGTCTTCCTCCACCCAGTTCCAGATGGAGACGACGTCAACTGGCGTCAAAATCTCGTTCGGTGCCCCGCAAATTATTGCATGGACCAACCAGATCCTCCCAGCGCTCCCGAGGGATCCGAACTTTTAGCCCATGCTCCAGAGTGCTCCAAAACATTGGGCATTGTAATCAACCGTTTGGTGCCGTTGGTGATATGTTCGTATGCTGATAGAGGTGTGATCGAGTATATAAATAGTCAGAAGACTTTGAGGGGAAGTGGTTGATCAGCTGCCCAGGAACCGAGCCGGTGCATAGGTAATCACAGCCTCGCATGAACTCGTGGTTTCTAGTTAGAGACGGCCTAGGCCGGTGAGAGGAAACGAACCATAGCTATGGCTTTGTCGAACTAGACCGCTGCACCAAAACACTGCAAAAGTGAATCCACTGATACTAGCATTTAGTAACAGCGATTACATCCATATTGTTCCACAGGCTTCAATGTAAACTGTTTCCGCAAGTTCGGTGCTGATTGAAAGCTATTGGTCGGATCGTAGGTGTGGCAAAGGGAGACGTTTGGAAACTGGGGTTCTTGTAGCCCAACTCTTTTCTGTAATTCTAGCGTCGAAAAGAGGGTGACCTGGAGTCGTGGGACTGTCTCTATGGCCCTCGATCACTTCAAGATTTTGCTCAATCCTAGCTCCCGTCGCTTTTTCACGGCAGTTTTCTAATCCAAGTTAGCCATGATGAGAAAACTCGAGGCGCGGCACTGGAATCCTATGCCTCCTTCGAGGGGATTTGTGAAGGATGGAGTGTCAGAAGCTCTCCGTCTATAAAACACAAAAAAAGCTGTAATGCTGGTACTGTTGTAGTGCACCTAAGGTATTGGAAGACTGTGACAAGGCATCCCGTGCGATCATGCTGAACAAGGGCTCATTGACCCAAACAGAAGCTTGTGCGAGAGAGTGTGTATCCCATCGGACAGCAAAAATGGTACTGCAATCTTAGCGTTGAAGAAGTTCAGCCCGATAGTGAGTGGTAAGTTGAAGTCACTCTTCGGGGGGGCTGAGTCACGTGGGGCTAGCCCGGCGCACGAGTACCTTACATTAAGGAAATCTGCCCCCGAAAGAGCCTGTCGACATTGGTGTCTAGTAGTGCTACAGTAACTTATGCCCATTATTCTTTAATTCATGGAGGAAGAAAAGGTACTTTACATGGGCCTATTGCAACTATGTTATTAGCAATAATATATACAGTTCCAGGAAATTGAATATAGTGTTTCGAAAGTTGCATGTAATCTTCGGATACTTGCGGCGCAGAGCAAGCTGTCAGAAGCGCTGCACACTGGATTCGGTGAATTCGAAGGGGCTGCGACTGCTTGATTGTATTGCTTGTGTGGTTCGGGCTTCCAGCCAGAACCTTCTTCTTTATCAGACCTTTCTGTAGGATTCAGCTTCGTCACCATGGTGGCTTAGTAGAGCTTTAGGATTTACTTACCCCCGAGAACAGCGCGGTCGCCAACGACTGAAACTTATATGATTTTTTCCAGTCAGTAACCGTTATATCATGGTTTAACAACACCCCCTGCTCACCAACAGCTATTGCACTTGATTGGAACCGAAGGAGGTGCCTGTCGGATGGAAGGGGGCTCTGGGCACCTAGTCAGCGAAGTATCATGACCTGGTCGAGACATTGGACCGTTAGCAGCCCGAGTAACGGAGCTTTCTGATTCCTTAAACAAGCAAAATATATATCCACCATCTGCAATCTTGTACCAAGTTCTTTACAGGGCAACCTGCTGTTACCGTAAGCCACTGTCCGGACCCTTACGCGACCTTTGTTCACTACTGTCAACACCTTAGGACTACTGCCTTACAATTTATCCCCTACTGGCGTCCATGTTATAATAGCCGAACGTGTAGCTCAGTGCTAAGAATGATGCCAGATGTGGAATTGTAAGTATTCCCGAAGCTGAGGCTCCCTATCGCCCTGTGAAATCCAAGGGGGGAAATGCTGCCGCAGCGCGTTCTATGATGCTAGCCAGATACTCCTGCCACTCCAATGTACAGGCCCGGCAGAGTTCTGCCCCACCAAATTTGCCGGATGTTTCAGCGCCGTAGACGACACGGAAGATGCAGTCGTCGCAATGACCCTCTGCACTCCGATCTAACAGTTCCAAGAGCCCAGGGAACAACAGTTCGTCGCCGCGTGCAGCAACGGTAGCATAGCGATCATCGTCGACCGGTCCGGGGTGTAGGTCTACCCGGTTCCACAGCTTGACATGCTCCCGGGCGTTCCCTATAATCGCTTCGGTTTCGGGTTTGCCGATAGTGAGCCCATCATCCACGAATCGATATCGTCGCATCATCATATGGATGGGGCCACCGATATATCGCGTAAAACTGATGGCGCATTGCAAACTGGCGTCCTTTGCCGCTAGCGCATCCAGTGCCCAGAGGGCCTCGCGGCAACGATGGTAGGCCGTCTTCCGAACTTCGTCGCCGGCGTAGGCAAATGTATTGTGAACTTCACCCTCGGCGCGATGTTTGTGATAGGCAACGGCGTCGTACATCGTAAGACTAATCTCCCCGAGGATTTGGAGTTGCTGCTCATTGAACCACCGATCGTAAATGTCGTTGCACACGAGAGCAGCCGCGATGGTGAACCGCGCGAGCCCGTCAGAGTCTCGCAAGCGAAACCAGGTGCTCGGGGCTTTACCAAGCAAGTTCACATATCTGTGGAACAGATCCGAGTTTCGCCGGCCGCAAGATTTGTCCGCCGTGAACAGCAGATTGGTTCGAAATTCGCGCGCCATCTCCTCGTGTATCGGAAACCCCCCGAAGAGATCGTTCAGGAGATTCTCAATATTGTAGCCAAGAACCGTGTTGTCAGTGACGACATCGATGAGACCCCCATTGTATTCCGCTACTGTGGAGATTGCGATGAGACGCACATAGGCGATATAGCGAACCCAGTTGGTGAAGTGCGGTATGATGCATCTCGTGAACTCCCACGCGGTCGCCAGCGTCTCATCGATGAACCGATCCGGAAGCTGTGTGCCTTGAAGATCGCCCTTGATCTCTGCTGGGTAAAACCATTCATTAGAAAGAGAATGATCGTCGCCTGAGCTGAACCGATCACGGCTCCAAGCCTCGAGCTCGGGAGCGGTGCTAGGGATGGTCGCTGACCGCAGATCGAACGGCTCTCCCATGATGAAAGTATCACTTGGAAGGGGCTTTCTGGGGGGTTGTATTGTTTCGAATTGAGTTCTAGTGTCGTTTTCGAGTTGTAAAGAAGGATAATCTCTGGTTAGGCCGTGGCACGGTGATGCGTTTATATACTCTTTCTTAATATCCAGCCCCGAAGCTGTCTCGCATATGGAGCGGTTGAGAGTGCTAGATGCGAACCGTTGATTAAACCCGACCCAGCCAGTAGCATTTTTTTACTACATCTCGTGATCGATCCTACGGCAATTAGCAGAGATGAGACGGTCTGTGTGAGAGTGTGCCCCGCCTCGGTGCCTACATTGATTCGACCGCGATAAGGCAAGCTCGGACATGCGTTCGTGAAGTCCGAATTCGCAAGTGGGCGTTTCATTGCTTGGTAACTTTACCCTGACATGCTTGGATCCAGGCTGCGGCACTGCAACTCTACCTGCCGGCCTTGAGCTAGTAGAAGCCCGCGCTGATGATGACGTCCTGTTGAGATCTTTTTCCTTTCCGGGACAAAGGGGCCGTCGGGAGGAGCCCAAGGCCCAGATCTCTTGCCGACTGACCAGCCGCAGCCAACAGACTGGCCATGCTCAACCCTACTATTTCTACTCTTTTGGCGCCAAGATGGTACCTGCCGGATTGTATCACGTCAACGACAAGAGCACATGCAGTGCTTCGTCCCTTGCTCCTCCTCCGCATCGCCACGCCCCCAAGCCTGCATCAGCGTCCTGTGCCCCCCCCCGCCGAGGCAACCATGGAGGCAAAGGTTCGCGTGTTCAACAGCCTCCCAAGGTCGAAGGAGGTACCCAGCGGCTTTCGTGCCCAATCACTGGGTTTTTGGCGTCTGCCATGTCGATCTGCATCCACCCGGCGACCTTGTTCTGGCCGCCAACCCACAGAGTGATTATCTCAATCAGGCCGGACCGGCTCAGATCCTTTCCCTGCCAACCACACGCGAGAAAGCCGAAGCCACCATCCCCTACCTTCTGGATGCCTTCGCCAACCACACGCCCATCGGCCCTTCGGCTCCAAGCTTCGCACTTTGGACCTGGTCCACCCTGGATCCCGACATGGCATAAGCGATCGAGGACGGCCTCAAAAAGCACGACGTGAAGCCCGCGCTTTGCAAAGTAGGTGTCTGCACCGCTAAAGAGCGGGAAATCTCGGAGGCGGCCCGAGCCAGGTTTCTCAGCAGGTTGCCTGGCTTTTTGGAGGGTATCAAGCCAGACACAGTTAGTCCGCGCGATTCCACAAAGTGCCATAGCTACGGTATAAGTCGGGAGTGCTTCTTCCAGCCGCTCAAGAAGTGTACACGATGCGGCGAGGCCTTTTATCACTCAAGGGAGTGTCAGAACAAGCACTAGAAGTACCATAAGCCTACGTGCTACACACCAAATACCACCCCTAACCTCAATACTCATACCTACTCCAACACAAAGGCGCCCACCAACCCGGAGGCCCGGGCTTTAATAAGCTCGCTTCACCTTAAGGGGCATCTAAACCATAACAGAATAGCATACGCATCCCCCTCGCAGACCCATATTAAAAACATTGTAGCTGACACAGTCTCTAGCCTGCCTCTACACCACCTAATTCTCACCGGCCAAGACACGCCAGAGAAAATGCAGCCACTATTTAGCCCACAATATAAAAGCACCCCCAAAGAGGATCATAAAAAAGCTCGTATCAAATACCTACTCAACCCGCCTCCTGGTTCTCCATATCACGTACTCAGCGCCACTCTAGATGATCCTTCCCTTATTCAATCCCTGCGGCCGGCAACCAAAGCTGAGAAGCAGAAAGTCGAGCAAGTCAGAGAGATACAAGCTTTAAACCGACTGAGAGTGGGCGCTGGAAAATCCCCTTCCTCAGCGGACATGCAGGCCATCCTGAAGACCTTTGGACCGAACTGGCCTACAAAGTTGCCGACTTACACTCTGGCGGCGAATACCATCAACCAAGGCGTTCCGGCTGGTGGATACCATGGTTTCTAGTTGAATACTTATGCTTGTCGATGATGTTTTGATGGGGTTAGAGGCTAATTGTAGGTAGTTACTCTAAGTTGTAAGAGCCTTAGCTACCACAGCAGATTAAAGAAATAAACAATATTTTGTAATCTCAACTCTCGGATATTTCTAAAACGTGCACCCACTCCACCAAATCCCACCACAATGCCCCACCTCGCAGTAGTGCATTCGCCCGGGGCAGGAGCAGTCGTAGTCGTCATGGCCACCGAACTAGTCCTCTAGGTAGCCGAAGTCACCAAAGTCGTCGTCGTCGGTCCCTGGACACTCGTAGTAGCAACCGGGACATCACTCCCCGTGATCCTGAATCACTCTAGATCCTGGGTAGTTACCGTTGAAAGGGACGTTATAGCTCACTCCGGTACCATAAAACGCCGACCAGGCTCGGGCCGTAGACGTACTTGGTGTATTCCGATGATGGGTCTCCGGGGAGAGTTCCTTGAGAGCCGTATGTAATCACTAACACGCCGGCCCATTGTTTGACCATCTTCGTTGACATTCTGCGGGTCGGATAAACGTGTCCGTGGAGCCGTGGATGATGGGCATCTTTGGCCTAGGCCGATGTATGTAGCCAGGGTACATTTTCAGGGCGGTGTTAGCGCACGTCCTGGGAGTGGATCAGCTGGCCGTTTCCGCTACGACGAGTTCCCTCCCGCGGGGGTGCCGGTGCAGAAGCACCCGGCAGTGACGCCGGCGTAGGCGCTGTGATCCATGCCGCACTATCAGTTCATCATTAAACTTCTGTGAAAGACATAGCTACAATACTACCTAGATTTTTTATTCGAGAAAAATGAACGATTTGACCTGGGAGCAACGGGCCTCAGAGACACTGGAAAAGGCCTATAGCCGAGGCAGCCCAGAACAGTGGCTCCTCGCTCAGCCTGATTCAATTTGGCTCAGGCCAAGGCGGCAGCTGCTCAGCCCCGAAGAAGGAATGGGAAATTCGTGGTGTCGATATTAGGGCGGTGAAAAGGCTGTTCCAAACTCACTAATTGCGAACGCCGGTGTGGGCCTTTCACACCCGCTGCGTAGTTGTTTTCGGTAGGCATTATGTGTCGCCAGCTCCTGCACGACCGCTGGTTGTTAGTGTGCATGCCATGCCGACAGTAACATCCATCAGGTGCAAATTTGAATCCGGAGCGGTTTCTACCTCCGCACGAAACACGCCAATGGTGGCGCCAACTTGAAAGTCCCTAGTTTGGAGTGCCTGTGATCTCTCGTCCCACAGGGCCTTGGGAAACACATCGGTGATGCTCCACTGTACCGTGTGGGCGTTGGCAGGCATGTCCGGAAACGCGTCCTTTTCTTGTGAGATGCGGATTAACGGAAGAGCTGACGATGGCTTCTGTCGGACAAAGACAGTTTCGGAGAATCCCTGGTTCTTAGGCTCCGTATCAACACGCTCAAACGATCGCTTCCCAGCAAAGACTCGGGCAAATTGGTTGCCTTGACACCAGAGCCGACGAAGATAGAGCACAGGTGCTACCCAGTGGCCGTCCACGACCTTTTCGCAGCCCAGTGTGACGGCATAGTCGGCACCCGCAAGGTTATGGCACTCCCTGAGGTGTAGGTCGACTCGGAGCCCCTTGCTCGTGACGGTGGCCGGGGTTCCTGCGAAGTTAAGCGGCATCGCGTAATTGATGTCTCCGGTGTTCCGTAACTCATCTGGTGACTGGGCAAGGAGGCCCCACATGCGACTCGACAACGAACCGGCCGACGGCTGGGTGTAGTTGCTGTTGTTGCCGTCCGAGTCGTCGCCCTGCTCGTCGCTGTGCCATGCAACGAGCGACCCGTCGTCATCCTAATGGCTGTGCTGGCGACTGAACTCGCGGAGGTCCTGAAGCGTTACCTCGTCTGCGCCCCATGTGTATGACAAAATGGCGTTGGAGGCACCTGCTCGCCATACACTTCAATCAGTTGAATTTTTGATGTGTGGATGGGCCGTATGGTCGCGATTATTTGATGAGGAAGGGAACCTCGCGCAACTCCTGTGTATTGTGCCGTCTGCAATTGCGGCCACGTCGGTCATCGATTGAGCGCGGCGATGCCATGTATTGTCCGAACTGATCAGTGAAGCGGGGTTGTCGAGAAGTCGCGCCAGCACACCCGACGCGATTGGCGATCGCAACCTCTCCAATCAGCGCTCTGCAAGGCCGACCCTTCAGATCTCGGGCCGCCATCTGGTAAGCGGCCGCGCGAGCACCATTGGCACTGGCAATGAACTCCCCGATGGCGTGTGGCTTTGCCGGCCTTGCCTGCGAAATGTCAAGGGAGGGAGAGCGACCGAAAACGTTGTGGTGGTTCTTCTCGCTGCTGAAATGGTTGCGAGGACTCGTGTCACCAGTTGACCAAACTCTGCTTTGAGGCATTCATCTCCTTCCCAGCCCTTCGGCCCCGCCATGGGCATCAACGCGCAAAAAGACACAAGCGCGCATGGCTGCCTTGAGCCTTCTCAGCTCAACGGGTCACGTCGCGCCCGTCCGCCTCGACACCCAACTCATCCATTTTCAGCAATCGTCCGACTCGAAGGACCCAATCAGTTCGAGCCGCTACGGGCGCGCTCAGAGTCATGTTCTGAGGATGCGCGAAATGTCATCTCGGCGGCCGCACTGGAAACTATCGGCGACTTTGCCTCTTGCATCCAGGCTCTAATTAATTAGAGTGGCAGCTTTTTGCGGGGCTGTTTTAGGGGGGCAGCCTGAGATGCCTGGAATTTCTCGAAGTCCACCCAACGGTGGAACGCATGCCCGAACCGTCTTGGAATATCTTGGCGATGCAAGAATCCGAGTCGCGCTGAGGTGTTGGCCGAGGGCTTCATTTCGGTCTGTCTTGAGCTTGCCGCCGGCTTCGACGAGCGAGAGTTAATCGACAAGCTCAAGGCCTTCGACGCACGACCATTGGCCTTCCTCCAGCGACCGAGGCGCCTCCACCTGCGAGTCGAGGAGGCCCACGGCGGTTCGACCTGGGAGTCCGTTCTTCGCCGCCATCAGAAATCAGTATGTTTATGCATTCCTCCCCATTGGTACTCAGGCACCGAAGCTAAACTAGAGACAGCGGCAACGACAACCATTAGATTTTACTACCTGCGTGGGTAGGCACCCATCTTATCTAGGTATCTTCTAGGTAAGGTATCTAGGTTTCTATGTACCTACTCAACAGTCACAAGTTCGGATTCCCCGACAGCAACATCGACCACTAGCTTGCTCTTGTTCACAACCTCCATCTCCAGAACGACCTTTTCCCGGGCCACCGAGTTCACCAGCTCGTCAAACGTGTCCTCGACCACCCTCGTCGTGCGGGCCGCAATCTCGTGTACGTCATCCTCGGTGACAATAAAGGGCGGGCAGATGAGGAAGTGGTCGCCGGCATAGCCGTCGCAGGCGCCGTTGGCGTTGAAGAGGGCAATCTCGTAGCCCTTTGCCATGCCGCGGGCGTGCATCTTGGCGTGCAGCTCCAGGCTCTCGGGGAAGGGCGTCTTGGACTGCTTGTCGACGACGAACTCGACGGCCCAAAATAGGCCGCAGCCGCGGATGTCGCCGACATGCGGGTGCGGTAGCAGGGCGGCCTTGAGCGTGCGCTCCAGCACGGCGCCCATGGCTCGCACATTCCCAAGCAGGTTGCCGTCGCGGATGGCGCGCTGCACGGCCAGTCCGGCGGCGGCGGCCTGCGGATGCGCCATGTACGTCTGGCCGTGCGCGAAGCCCTTACCCGAAGCCTGGAACGCGTCGACCAGGCGCGCGTTCACCATCACGGCCGAGATGGGCGCGTACCCGGCCCCGAGCCCCTTGCCGACCACGGCCAGGTCCGGCACCACATCCACGTCGCCGTGCTCCCACGCGTGCAGCGTCCCCGTCCGACCCATGCCGCACATGACCTCGTCGAGGATCAGCAGCGCCCCGTACTTCTCGCATACGGCTTTTATGGCCCGGAAGTAGCCCTTGACCGGCATGGCGCAGCCGCTTGCCTAGACCACCATGTTATTAGCACACCAACCCACATTTCCAAGTAGGTAGGCACTTGTATATAAGGGGCAAGCAAAAACTCACACTCCCCCCAACCGTCTCCGCAACAAACGCACACACCCTCTGCGGCCCAACCCTCTGAAACTCATCATCAAGCTCCTCCGCCAAACGCCGCACATACGCCTCATCGTCCTCGCCCGTTCTCAGGCCGCGGTACGTGCTGCAGGCCGACACGCGCGACACGTTCTGCGAAAGCAGCTGGGCAAAGGGCTCTTTGCGCGCCTTGAAGTCGCCCAGCGTCAGCGCCCCGAGCGTGGCGCCGTGCCAGGCGCCGGTCCGCGTGATGAAGTGTGTCCACTCCGGCTTGGGGGTATCTCTCGTCCCGGGAGCTTTGTCCCGGGACGCTTTACTAGGTAGATAAGAAAGGGATGTTCCAGCACTCTGAAATCCATGATCTCATGACGCAAACAAAAAGCGGCTTACCTCCCCCAAGTCTGAAATGGGCATCTGAAGGGATCCAAAAATTTGGAGAGCGACTTGAACTGATTGGTGGGGGAGATGCGCATCGATGCCTTTGCGAGCGGCACTAACTTCTAGGCAAACATGATGTCCCAACTTCGTCGGCCTAATCGGAAGCCACTATCCCCGCATGGCACATGAGCAGCTGGCAACCTAGAAGTCCTCGTACCTATCACGCTCCCGAGACCCAAAGCCCGGCACACCTCAGTTGCTGCCCAAAACCCCCGCCCCGCCACTGCACTGCGCATCGACAATTATGATGCGCAAGATCACGACCAACGCCCTCAGGACCAGCATCGCATCCCTCCAAAGCACCGAAACCGTCATCCCCGCTCCATACCCATCCGAAAGCCCACATGCAACCCCCGTCCCTGGAATTCCTAAGCGCGTCTTCCCCAAACACGGCAATGGCATCCTCCTCGTCATCCCCACCGCCAACAAACACAAGACGCGCATCCTGACAGAAGTGTTTGAGAAGCAGAAGCCGCCGGGCGTCAGCACAATCTCCTACCTAACCGTCCCCGCCGAGTCCGACGTCGGCGAGCAGCCGTATGGCCTCGAAGCGGGGGTGCAGGGCGCGCGCAACCGTATTGATAAGGCGTTGCAGGGTCTTGTAGATTCCAAAGGTTCTGTCATTCGCGAAATGGGAATTGGTACGGTGATGGCGGCGTCTATTGAGAATTTTATTCAGCGACCCAGGGCGGGTGATGGGTGCAGCAGCCCTGTGGACTATGGCGTGGTGATGGTGTACAATGCAACGACGGGGAAGGCGGTTGTTGGTGTGTCGAGGGGGGTTACCGTGCCGAAATTGTATTTTGAGCATGCGCTGGAGCTTGGATACGTTGGAGGAAACGAGAATTATGGACGAGTGGCGGTTGGGGATGTTCTGGCGGCGCATGTTGCAGGGTTGGACAGGGCAGACTGGCATTCTGTTGTGTCGGGCGTGTCGAGGTATGACTTGTTGAGGGAAGTGTTTGATAGCATCGTGATCCCGTGGTAGATTGTTGGCCAATGCGCCTTGGGTAGTACTAGTTATCTAGTTCTAGCTTTCAACATCCCTGGAGCCATCACGATTCTTCCAATAGCGTTTTGCGAGTGCCCGAAACCATTTGACCATCGAGTCCCCTTTTCTGTACCACAGCCCCCAGGTGAGGAAAATGGCAATGGTGACTGGGATGACCGTGGCCCAGTAAATCCACAGCTGGTCTGAGACCTCCCAGTTCTTTTCGCCGTACGAGAAAAATGTAGTACTGAAGATGGACTAATTATGTCCGGATAGTTGAGTCAGCCCGTAAGATCACTGTGATGCTAGTGATGGCCTATATTTTGTCGGGGATTGTGCAGATATGGGTGAACCTACCGAAATGAGAGATGTTGGGAGACATAACAACGTGACGACTGTTATGGATCTAATCATGTTGTTGTCTTGCATTGAGAGGTTGTTGAATGCCTGAGGATATTGGGACTGTTTAGCTTTGCTGGAGTGTTAAAGGGCATGGGGTCCATCCCACATTGTGTACCATGTCATCCAACCGCGTTTTGTTAGAATCAGACCGGAGTTTAAGGTTTCTTAGCAGCGAGATCTGAAACATGGTGTAGCCGTCTACCTGTCGTTGATACGGATTCTCCAACTTATGGGCAAGAATCTCCGAGGTCTCTGCCTGGCACCGACGCATTTCCACGGCGGTTGCAACTGCCGACTCCAAGACCTCGGATACGTGGATTGCGTGGCGTGTGAAGTTGCGGGCGGGTTGAAAGACTTCTCGTGAGGTTGGCCCTGTCTAGAGTTGTAAAGACGGTTGTCAGCGGTGAGGTGACGATGTGCTTTAAAGCTCCCAGTGGTAAACATACCTTCTCCAGCAGCCTGACGGGATCCCGTACCCGCCACACTGAGATGTCATAATACACAACAATGCGGTCCCACAGGTCAGCATGCATGGCAAACGGATCGTGAATGTTAAATGGCTCCCTCCGCCGCGCCAGAGCCGAACGCAACTCGGTGGGAAAATCGGGCGGAGCATCGATGCAGAGGACTTGGCATCCGCCATGAGCATCCCAGCGCGTGAAGACGCTCATCTCAAACCAGGTATAACCCTTTTTGCCGTCAGGCACGTACTCCGGTCCATCTTCGTGTGCGCCACGTTCGACCTTGCGGATCATTTTAAACAGACATCTGAACCAGGTGGCTGAGGGGGAGTTAGTGATCATGGACACACACGCTGCTAACCGTGGCAGACCGAGCGCTTACAACAGCTTGATACGGTGGCCTGCGCATTCTCTTCTTCTCCCTCATCACCATACTTGTACGAGACTTGGTGGCCAAAGAACCCGTTGATTTCAGTGCATGTCCTGTTGGCGACAAATCTGGGCACGCCGAAATGGTCAAGTATCCGCTCCCGATCTGTTGACTCTGATGTATAGTCGCGTTCGTGCAAGAATCTGGGTACATTAGCACGGGGTTCCCTTTTGTTATTGTAAGCTATTCTGTTAATATCTTACGCGTAGCAACAATGAGGCAAGGTGGAAATCTAGGTGTAAAAGTATGAGCTGGGAGGGCGCAGTTGGAGCGTGTTTGCTCAACATACAACCTTGCTTAAGCTCTCGGGTGCAACTGCCTGCTCACTGATCACCCACTGAACCTCCTCCCTGTCGGAGTCATGGTAAGGCTGGAGCACCTGAAGGCGGTGTTCCATCCTTCCTACCCCAGTTCAATCGTGAAGGCGTGAGGGGCTCGCTAAAGGGAACTGACGGGATTCAAGCTAGGAGGACGACATCATCGGTTTGAATTGATGCCGGTTCAAAAGAGCGAGAGACGATCGGCAAATCAGCTGCCACCCGACGGAATCCACTGGGCAGCACTGACAGGGGGCAAGCGGGGCCCGCTGTTTTGCTGAACCACTGGTTGCATCGGTTATGCCACGTCGAGCGGTGTCGACCTGGGGCTTGCGGTTGATAAGGCAATGAGGGGTGCGGGAACGCATTGCGATTGGTTATCAGGGTTGCGCGTTGTCCGCGAACGGCCGCCACGGGGGCCGCGCTTTCCTTTCCGTCCAGCAATGACACATGCAGCTCTGCAGCGCGCTGGCGGATCTCCTGCAGCTGGACGCTCAGCAATTCGTCGCCCGTCCACCCATCATGTTGCACAACATGCACGACCTTCACGTTTTTCCCACCCCGGCTGCCTAAACCTCCCAATGGCCAGAACGATAATATTCTAAAGACCAACATGTGTGCGCCGAGACCTTCGTCCCCCCGAGCCCTCAGCAGCGACCAAAAAAATGCGCCAAAGCATGCGCGGAGTGGCGCAGACCCTCAGACACAAGCCTGTCGGTATGATGCGCCCAGCGGGGATTGGCCACTGGCAGATCGGGGTATTGCAGGTTTTGAAGCCACCTTTGCGCCAGTGGGGTTCTGTCGGTTATTCCACCGCCAACATTGTGGAGAGTGCCCGGGCCGGCTTGAAGGCGTTCCCCTCGGGCATCAAGCTGCTCTACAGTCCTGACCACGGCCGCCCAGTAGTCGCCGACATCGTCTTTGTCCACGGCCTCACCGGGGACCGGGAGAAGACATGGACCGCCCGCGACGTGCCCGAGCCATGGCCCAAAACGCTTCTTCCGGCCGAACTCCCGAACGTGCGAGTTCTCACGTTTGGTTACGACGCATTTGTGGCAAGATGGGGCTGGGGTTCCAGGGTGTCGCAAAATCGAATCGGAAGCCACGCGTCGAACTTGTTGGCATCTCTCACGACTTTCAGGGACAAAGGCGATGAGGTACGTAGGCTCTTGCAGTCTGCTGAATGCGTTATGCTGACGATCTCACCAGAACAGACCCCCGATCATATTTGTCTGTCACAGCTTAGGCGGCATTGTATGCATGGATGTGCGTATCTGCTTGCCTAGCATCAAGTGTCCAGGATAGCCACTTACAGTGCAGCAGGCTCTCGTCAAGTCGAGGAACCCGTCAGATTCCCACCTCATGGATATCTTCCGATCGACGCGAGGTATCGCCTTTCTCGGCACGCCACACCGCGGGGCCGGACTCGCTCAACCAGCTGGGTGGCTAGCTTGGCTTATTGGCGTATTAAGACAGACCAACACGGACGTTCTCGGGGCCCTCAGGGTCGACTCTGAGGTACTTGACCGTATTCGGTACGAGTTTCACACCATGATGAGAGCTCCCAGCCGGCAAAGATCACAACCAATAGATATCGCGTGCTTTTACGAGGAGCTCGCCCCCAAAGGCACAAGCAAGGTATTTCTGAAGTTCTTATGTCGAGCCTTTGAAGATTTGGACTTGTGGCTAACGCCGCCCGTTGTGACAGCCGGTTGTGCCGGAATGGTCTGCCACTCTCCGAGGTCACTCATCTACGGGAATCTACGCCGATCACATGAACATGACCAAGTTTTCCAGCAAAGAAGACCCGGGGTTTACATTGGTGTCGGGCCAACTTCAGCGTTGGGTCAGAGAAATCGAAGCTACCGTCACAACCAAGCGCCCTCTCATGGCCTCTGGTTCCTCTGCAAGCAGGGCCACTGTTGGTGCTACACCAAGACATGCAATGACGGCCGTTCGGAGGGACAGTGCCCACAGACGTCCGCCCAACTCGGAGTTCCGGGTTGCCATCATTTGTGCTCTCCCAGTCGAAGCAGAGGCCATCGCAGCCCACTTTGACCAGCGGCTAGACGAAGGCCTACCCTACCCCAAAGCCGACGGCGACCGTAATGCTTACACTTGTGGGATCATGGGCGGTCACTTCGTGGTTGTTGTGCACCCACCGGGGGCGGGCAAAGTCAGGGCTACGGATGCCGTCAACGACTGCAAGCGGAGCTTCCCCAAAATCAACCTCGCCATCGTGGCAGGCGTCTGTGGCGCCGTCCCTTTCATCAGTGCTCCCGGCGGGGTCAAGCAGGAGATCGTGCTTGGAGATGTCATCATCAGCACTAGTGTCATCCAGCACGATCTGGGAAGACTCAAGTTTGACGGTTTCAAGATGAAGGACGGGCTAAAAGACGCATTAGGCCCCCCTCCAGAGAGTATCTCATCCCTTCTCGCCAAGCTTAGGACCGACGCAGGTCTAAAGGAAACGATGATAAAACACATGGACGAGGACCGACTAACAGCGATATATCCAGGGGTGGGTGAAGACATGCTGTTTGAAGAAACATACGATCACGCCAACGAGAACGCGACATGCAGCACATCCTGTGATACTTCCATGCTCATACCGCGTCGTCGTCTCGAGCAGCAAGCTCAGAGACCACGGCCAGAAATTCATTTTGGTGCGGTGGCGTCAGGTGACACAGTGATGATGCTCGGAACACAACGCGACAAGCTGTCCAAGAAGCTACAAGTCGTCGCCTTCGAGATGGAGGGTGCCGGTGTCTGGCGTAACTTGCCTTGTCTGGTAATCAAGGGTGCCAGTGACTACGCCGACAGTCATAAGCTCAAGTCATTCCAGCCCTATGCGGCCGCCACGGCGGCAGCATGCACAAGGGCCATTCTAGACTACTGGGCCGCTACCCGTTCGGCCACGGGACCTTGGTGTGGGTAGCCCCTTTTCACCTTCCCTCGTACCATCCCAACTGGTGCCATCCCCAGAGTCCCTGCTGACCGATGCTGCAGTTGTTACCCCTTACCGAGAAAACGAGCACTTTTCCGGCCGCGAGGAAATCTTGAAGAAACTGCAAAGCGAGTTCGATCCCGACAAATTTCAAGAGGGCAGATTTCACCGGCGAGTCGCACTTCATGGCCGACCTGGCGTTGGGTGAGTTCATCTCTGGCAATTTGTTTGCCCACCTCACCAGTTGCGTGGTTGGTACTAATATCACATGGAAAGCAAAACTCAAATAGCTCTAGCTTATGCGAATTGGCTGTGGCAACACCCAAAAGCAAAAGCATCTATCTTCTGGGTCCACGCGAGCAATGCACAACGATTTCGGCAAGCATTCACCGAGATTGCGGAAATTTGCAGGATTCCCGGATACTACGAAGATCCCACAGCCGACGTTTTGCTGCTGGTGAAGAGATGGCTAGAGAGCGAAGCCTCGGGTCAGTGGCTGATGATCATGGACAACGCCGATGACGCCGAGCTCTTCTACCCCTCCGGGCCAGGAACGAAGAACCGTGGCAGTGCGCCCAACCCTCGCGGCGAGGAGAACGTCGGGGACTATCTTCCAAATTGCGCCCACGGTGCTATTCTCATCACTACCGGTGACAGGGAGGTAGGCATCGACTTGACCGAATCGTCAGGCATCGAAGTGCAGAAGATGACTCCAGACGAATCGCTCAAACTGCTTCGCAAACGGCTCAAGGATGAGTCTAGGAGCAGTGATGGTGACCTGCGAAGTCTCGCGATTCGGCTCGGCTGTTTGCCATTCACATTGGTTCAGGCTGCCGCCTATATCCAAAGGAATAGGATGCGAATCGGCGAGCTTCTTAGCTACCTGAACGAAGAAGGCTCGCAGGGCGGTCATGCTCTGAAACGGGTGCTGGGCGAGGAGGTCAACACGCACGGCAGAGACCCAACGGCGTCCAAAGAAACGGTCGAAATGTTTCAGCGCTCGTTCAAGCACATTCAGCACCGCAATCCATTCGCGGCCGATTTACTGTCGCTGATGAGCCTATTCGACCGGCAGGATATTCCCCGGGACCTTTTATCCATTTATAGCAAGAAGCGGCGGGAATACCGACGGGGAGGAGAGGTGGCACTAAGAGGTGCTCTCGGAGTGCTGATGCAATGGGGCCACATTCAGGAAGACCAAGACAGAGAGTATGACGTGCACCGGATCGAGCAGGCGCTGACACAGGCCTGGCTCGAGGACCGAGGCGAGAAGCCCAAGTTCGAAAGAGATGCGATCATTGTCATGCTGCTAGCGGTCCCGTTCAACAGCCACGAGGACCCAGCCAAGTACAGCCGGTACCTACCACATATCCAAGCGGTAGTGGAACTACGGGGCACCGGGTCGGATGGTGAGCAGCTCGCAAAGGCTGTGCTCTTGGATCGGGCTGCCATGCTGTTGTCACACCAAGACCAGGGGAAAGATGCCGAGAAGTGTCTAGAGAAGGCTAAGATCATTCGACAAGAGGTTCTGCGGCGAGGGGTACGCGAGACAGACTTTGAGGGCCTTGTGGAAGCATTGGTGTTGGAGGACCACGGTGGTCAGTCGATGACAAGGAAAAGGGACTGAATGGGCACGGGAGTACACGACGGAAGCAGTTGGGTTTGGATTCGGTCCCGGGAGTGGTAATATCTAATACCTGGGCAGAAGGAACATTGGCCCGTGATCCTGCTAACCTACCTGCGATGATCCCAGTAAGCTTCTGCCTGGATGTCACTGAGGCTTGCAAAAACGGTTACCTGATCACTCTGAAATACATGATCTCATAACACGAACTACGATGATCTTCTCCCCTAATCCCACCTGATTGCGCCAGGGTTTGGTACCTGACTTTGCCTTGGTGAGGTGGGTAACAATTCGGGTCGTTATTGGGCAGAACGTGCAGCCGGGTTTTGGAGTCGCTCGTTGACGAGCACATCGGTGACGTTGCAAACCCACTGCATCAATGCAAAGGAGGAACCGCCACGCTTACACTGCCGGCTCTTACCGCTTAAGCCAGGTTCGGGGCGTTCTCCTTGTGTCGGTGTGATGGTTCCCACGGTATTGCTGAAGAAACGGGCAAAAGTGTTAGAGCTGGGGTCTTACGTGAAGGCCGTTCGATATGAGGCAATTGAAATGCTTGATAAGGCTAATACTTACGCTTTGACGGTTGAGGGAGAAGACTCAGAGGTCTGAGCCGCCGTTGAAGAACACGAATGTGGCAATGGCATATTGGAAGCTTGGTGAAGCCGGTGGGCAAATAACTCAAGTAGGGCGTATATAGATGGCTATCACGTAGCTTGTTCAATGGAAATGGGCAGAGACAGGAGTGGGTGTGGTGTGTGTTATTCCAAAATTCACGTTTGGAGGCATCTTGTCTGGCTTTATACATCAGGCAGGACTTGTTGTTTCTGACTTTAAGCAAATCATCGAAAAGACGGTGCAGCGTATTTTCTAATTCTGGTTGTCCTTTTGGATGCTGACGATCCCCTGCCACTTCACTTGCTTACCTACGCAGTTGTTCTTTTGGATTTTTGGGGCAGCAAGGGAGCAACTCCGGATTTGCTGGCTGTACGGATCTAGGCGAGTCAAATTGTTCCAACCTTCGAAGTTGCTTATCGATAAGCCAAAGTCATGCACGATTGACCCTCGGGCCCCATCTCCCGCTAACCCCATCTCGTGTGGGCCTGCCGCCCGACTTCGGTTTGTGTAGCTGGGACCACGTTTCCAGCGCGTTATTGCAGCAGCTGAACACTGCAATTTTAGCCCCACACGATGACCAAACCATCGCCCGCCCGGTGCCTGGAAATGAGCGGGCTGCGATGACCTTCATACGCCCTGTGCGAGCCAAGCAACTGAGGCAGGCTCGCGGCACTGCCACGCCGAGCTGAGCCGACGATTGTCCTTTTGGAACACGACAGCTCATTGGCTGGCCCGCTTCCAGCTGCCGTTTCAAGAAGGACGAGCCGATGGCCCTGGGAATCGGGGATGCAGAAACGGCAGGCACGCCCAAGACAGCCACAAGTCGTGGCGACAAAACCCTGCATCCCTCAGAGCCTTGCTGCTAAATTCTCAAGCTCCGCAAGTCTTTTTCACTATCACTACCCGGAGCAACAAGCGCCACGCACAATCCAGAATTTCGGTATCACAATCCCAGCAATGCCCACAGAAGACGAAAGAGCCGCCCCCTTGGACTGGGCGGCACATGAAGATGAGATCCGCGACCTTTTCATCTCTAAAAACAAGACGCTGCGCGAAGTCGCGACCGGGATGAGCGAAAAACATGGCTTTACGGCAAGGTAGGTTCCCTCCTCCACGTGCCAATTCGCATTCCGAGCTGAGTACCGCAGCGAGAGACAGTACAAATATCGCTTTCCTCGTCTCAAGAACGTCAAAGAAGACGAGTGGGTCTACATCGAAGAAGAAACACGAAACCGAGACGCCATCGGCAAGCAATCCATTTGGCTCCTCCACGGCTAGCCACTTCCCCAAGACCGTGTCAACCGCGGGACTGCTCGGGTCCGGGCTGCAACGGGGGCTGGGTGACCAAAAGGGTGTCACATCGTGAGTCCCAGTTAAACATTGCGCCGTTGAGGTGCCTTAGGTCAGTAGCAGGCTACTGACGAGAGATACTATGAAGAGAACAGACAGCGCGACCGACCAAATGACAGACTTTCGGTGCAAACACCGCCAGCCCTCGCTGTGGAAGCAGCCTCGCCGCGCCCTCCTAGCTCCCAAGAGTCTGATCAAGCAGGATCCAGGCCCGTTGCTGCTACGGAGACATTCCCACTACCCTCTCAGAGTGCTCTATCACCGACCCCCGGTCCGTTGTGGGAGTGGTCGACGGCGGCCGACATGGACATGGAGTCTGGCTCAAGTGCTGCCATGGACATGGCGACAACAAGCGATCTCATTATAGCCCAACTGACGGTCATCCCCATGCCACTTGGTCCCACGGTGGAGTCGGGTCAGTCCTCCAGCAGTCGTTTCTACTCTGCGCCTTCATCGCCTGGAGTCGGCCTGACACCAATCTCTCCCGGCCTCGTGAATTTCGACTTCATCGATTTTGACTTTGGCTCTAGTTTGGGCGAAGGCCTGACAGCAAACCTCCCGTGGTTTCGGCTCTTGGCTGAAATTGAGCTACAGCCAGGTATGGCTCACAAGCCTATTCCGAGATTTAGGTTACTGACTGCCGTAACAAAATGTTCACGACCCTAAAATCGACACCATGAATTTCCCTTTCCTTCTTCGGAACTGAGCGGTTGCCGCCTTGGCCTGAGCCAGACTGAGCCAGACTGAGCGAGGGGTCGCAGTTCCGGGCTGCCTCGACTACAGTTGCCACGGGTTTGTACGTAGTCGTTTCTTTCCTGCAGGCTCGCGCACCCTCTTATAGGGGCGCTGCCTCGCCCGTTTTTAGCCGCAATCAATCAATCTTCCTTTGTGCCATCAAACCCTCCGTACCACGTGACCCGGTGACGCTTTCCCAATCTTTGGTTCAGTCGCACTAAAGCATCGGCTCCAGTCACTACACAATGCCAAGACGTCTGCTTCCCAGTTGAGGCAAGTTTTTCTCTGGTCGTCCAGACATCGCAGTAGAGTTTTGGTTAAAACCCACACTTTATTTTCTTTTAGACGTCGGCACAGTCTCTTCGTGACACTTGAGGGCCTTTTCGTAGAGCTATTATCAGGAATTCCAGGTTCAACGATTCCTTATCCATCTTCACAATCACCCCTGAATTCCTTGGCAAGTGGTCAGCACGTGCATTGGCGTTGTCCCCTGATTCGTTCCAAGCGTTGCTCGCTTCCGAGGGGGATGGTGTGTAATCTTATTAAATAGGTGGGCTGCTATGCAGACCAGCCTTTTTATCAGCGGGGTCACAGTTCCGCCTGCCTTGAGCCCTGGAAAATATTAAAAAGGTCAGTCTAACTCTTCTGTCAAGGCTAGAGCCTTTTCACTTTTCCAAATCCGCGAATAGGATGCTATTCATCAACCATCGCCACCCGCACCCTTAGCCTCGGGCGCTTCCCAGCCAAAATGGAGGTCCAGAGGAGTGCGAGACCTGAGGTCACTGTGCAGTCGCTATCTCAGTGGCCAGAATCCCCCAAAGTCGAACCCAGGCCCACTGAAGCCAGCGCGACGCCCTCTGCCGGGGAATTTCAGATCACCACACCCAAAGCGCGCCATTACTGGAAACCCCTCATTCTGCTTCTGTTCTTTTGGGCGTCCGGTGTGGCTTCAAGCATTGGGCACATTGTCTACTACAAGCACCTAGATGGGGTTGTTGTGAAGAGTCCTTTGGAACAAGAAAATAACATTAGGGTTGGGACAACGCTGGCATTTCTGTCGCAGATCTCCCTTGGTGCCGCGGTTTGGGAGGTGTACACGCAGTTGGTGTGGCTTTCCAACATGGTTGCACCTACGGGCACATCCAGACGCAGGAAACCAGGAGCACCGTTGACAATGACAACACTGAACAAGATTTTTAGTGCCGATAGATCCATTTGGTGGCTATTTTGCTATTCCATGTTCCGAAATTTCACAGCTGGGTATATCGTTGCCCTATTTGGCTGGTGAGCTCATCATCCCCCCTTTTCGCACTGATGATGCTGACTTTGCTTGGTAAGGCTGCTGATCTTGCCTGGATTCTTCACCCCAGGCACCCTGTTTGTGTACGAGGACATCGAAATAGAGACCAAAGCCCTATCGGTCCCCTACCTGACTATAGCCAACGGATCGTTTGGCCACAACTATTCGTATTCACCAGATTATCAGGGTGATTTCCCTGAAACTAAAAACGACGTCACCAAAGACTTCAATGGACCCAGAACCATTGTGACTCTCCTTACAACAGGCGCCTCAGCCGGGCAGATGCTAGCCATCAAACCCCCAGCAAATGTTTCGTCGTATACCATCAACTTCTACGGACCTACGATCAGATGCACTTATGCAGACCAGGGACCCATGTTCCCCATTGAATTCATATTCGAGCAGCAAATGAGCCACATGGCAAGAGGCGCCAAGCGAAATAAAACTGCCTACTACGCTTTTGTTCCTTCCTACGACGACCAAGGGAACCTAACCCCCTTGGATACTGTTCGATACCAGGCCCCAATCAACGCCACGAACGAGATCTGGCTTACGTACTACCGATACAACTTCTCTGAACCAGGCTGCAATAGCTACAGACACTATTCGATCTGCCGACTCTTCAATGCAACTTACGACCTTGATCTGCACTGGGATCACAGTTTCCAAAACATCACAGGCACCGCCACCCCGATTTCTATGGACCCAGTTCCCTATCCAATGGATGAGTTTCCAGCTGTCTCCAATATGGCCCAGCACGCCTATTCCGCTTTCTTCTGGGCCCTTGCCGATCAAGTAACCGGCTCTTTCGCCTGGTACAAGGAGGTCAGTCTGGAAAACACTGAGAAGACAAGGCAGTTCGGGATGATACAATCCCCAATCCAACACAACGTCCTCCTAGGTAGTTCTGATTTAAATTTGTATTTTGACTTGAACGAAGAGCCAGACACTTGCCGTGTGGGTGAGGACGCCCTGGACAAGCAAAGGCTGCAGGATATCAAGCTTGCCGGGGGGAGAATATTGAATGAACTCATTGAGGAGATGAGTTTTAATATGACGGTCAGCTTGTTGCACAATGATCTTTTGACGTTAGTTTTTCAGTCATTTCAGGTTTCTGTCTCATCGGGATAAACGGACTGACGTGTGGTACAAACTGCAGACGAACAGTCCAAAGAGACGTCACAATCTGGGACCAAGTCAATCGATACGGCTACACTAGACTTGGATTAATCATTCCGTACGGTCTCGCATGCGGAATCACGACGTGCATTATCATCATCGGGCTCACTCTTATGCTCTACCATGGCCCCATGCCAGACAGGGATGTTCAGGATGTTCTAGCAGCCACGGAACCCGAGACGCTCCTCATCGCCAAGGCGCCGGAAGTTGACCACCACTCATTTGAGTTCAGGATGCAGAACAGCGGAGGACAACGGCGTCCTAGTATCCATGTTGGGCCGCAGACAAGGAGCAAGAAACCCCCTGCACCCGACAGATCAGCGAGTTTAACGGAGAGGTCAAGCGCCAAACGAACTAGAGTAGCCGCTTGAACTGCAACGCAAATATTAGTATCGGGTTTGGATACAGCGGCTTTGAGCCGACCGACGGCGATGAATTAGCCGCTTGCGCTCCAATGTAAGAATCCCCCTCTCGGAGAGCATCATGGATGGTCTCCTTCAAATTCTGAGGCAGCCGTATTGGCTGCGAGTCTGAGTCATCAGCAAATATGTCTGGGAAGGGCGGCTTCTGGCAGAGCAAGATTCGATGGAGTGGTGCAATTGACTTCAAGGCCTTTCTCTTCACCGTTGAGTAATTACTGCGAGGTACCTTAGCAACAAAGCACCAGATATTCCAAGTTAACTTGAATAGAATATCATAGCTAGAATTGTATCCTACGCCCCTGCCAGAGCTGATCAAATTCCCTCATATTTCGACTTCGGATTGCAATTACACTTGAACTGGAGCATACAGCCGAGCTCCGAACACTCATCGTAGTTGGCTTCACAAGATCCTCCATCACAGTGTATGTCGCATTTGTCAAACCTTGAATACTCTTGCCCGTGAAAGCACCCTATGATCCGCGGTTTCTTATCGCAATCGCATCGGTATTTGTTCCAACAAGAAGGCGCAGAACAGAAGAAGTATCTATTGGTGACGCAGGTGCCGTAAGCGCATTCGTCCGAGCAGATGCCCCCGACAGAAAAGACCTTGTTGTGGGAGCACCACTTCGAATAGATAGGGACCGCCGGTTTCTTGTTGCAATCGCACTCAAACTTTGAAACACAGCCGTGCTTGTCGCATATTTCCTTAGCCTCGCAAGAACCGCCTGGGCATCGAAATTGACAAGAGCCCAGTCCGTCTGTCAGGTGCTGGTTCAAACATCGCGCTTTGTGGGGATAACCGTGGGCATGACTGTGTCTTGCCGTCAAAAGGGATCCAACCCGAGCCAGTGGCGAAAATGGGAAGCACTCACCCAATGTGCCGGTATCGTATGCCGGCGAACAGAATAAGTGCAACAGCAGTCCAGAAAAAGATGAAGAAGATAGACCTGGCCACGGCCCTGTGCATGACGTTTTCAAGAAGAAATGGCTAGTTCAACACGTTCTTTGCGCCCTAAGACATACAACAATTTCGTGACGTAAAACGAAGGATACCTGACATCGTGAGATATTCAAAGCGGGGAAGCGTTTCAACTCTTGGGTATAGGTTATTCCGATCCGAAGAGCATACCGCACCGACGTCCCTATCAAGAATTTGGGCTTATTACTCAGGCTGCCTTCAGGCGCCAAAAACGACCAGCAGAACTATCTCCTTGCGACAAAAATATTGTGGCGGATCTCAGCACACTCTATTCGCACTACGATGTTGATAAGTTGTTGTAACTCGGCGTGATGAAAGTGTTTTGTCGCACTTTGAGCACATGGCGTTGTACTTGTTAGCACGGGCACAGACCACTTGATGAACAACCAACTGGGAGGTTACGCCACGCCACCAAATTGATTTTCTTCTAGAACGGGCATGCCAGGAAAGACTCAGGCCGAGGCTGGCCTTGTTTCTGCGGTCGTTTATTAAATGACAAGTCATCTCCGTCACTATCATCCGTTCTGGTGAAGGGCTTCCTTTTCAGTTGGGAAGGTGCAGCAGGTCGAACCGACACTTTGCCGCTCGCGCCGTCACTCTCCGAGATTTTCATTGCCATCGTATAGACACGAAGGCAAATAATGACAAGGCTCGAGGCGCAGCTAAGAGGTCGACTGGAAAACGTAGCCGCTTTGGTGAGGATTGAGTGATAATCGTCATGTGCAGCTCAAAGCGGGCGCGCTCGGATTTTGATCTGGAAGGAGGTGAAGGACGCGGGTGAGTTGTTGGCTAGGTGGGAATATTGGTAGGTGTTTATTAGTGACTGCATCGTGTTATTCTGTGGTGAGCCGCCAGTCATTTTTTGTGGTGTTTCCATTATATCGGCAACAAGGAGTAATTGGATGCGTAATGACAATTTTCTGGGTGTGATTGCTTTAGCAACCACAACTAAGGCACCACAAACTAATCTCAACGCTTCAAACAATAACCGTGTGCCTTGATCTAAAATAAATGTCTATCCAAAGTCTAATCTAAATCTATCACTACACTTCAACCTCATCCCCTTCTGCTCAAATCTCCAAAGTCTTAAACCCCTCTTCCAAACTCTGGAACTGCCCCTCAATCCCCAGCTCCTTAGCCGTGACAATCTCTGCTTCCTTATCCGTCCAGCTCTTCTCCCCATACTCCTCCCAAAGCTCCATCATGATGCCCATCTCCTCAGCCCACAGCGGCCAAACCTCATAAAACGTCTTGGAATCCACTCCCACCATCTGCGCCTGCACGCCCTTGATGCCCGCCCAAGTCTGCAACATCTCGTTGGCGCCCCTCGTCTCCGTCGCCCCTAGCACAATTTTGCCCTTTGTCGTCTTCTCCGGCTGCGCGACAATCGCCTTGACAAACGGCGCAATATTCACACTGACATCTCCAATCGTCACAATCGGTGTCTCCGGCGCGTAATTCGCCAACTGGATGTACTTCCCCGCCGTCTCGATGAAATACGGCTTAAACATGGGAAACCCATAGTTGGAATGGTACCACGTAATCCACAGAAACGTTGTCTTCTCTAGCAACGCAGGGAGCTGTGTGCGAATGTACGCATCAATCTTATTCTTGGCTTCGAAATGCGGGACGAGGTATTTCCCGTTGGAAATCGCCATACCGTTAGGCAGCGTGCTCCAAATATAGTGTTCGAGCTCAGGCACGGCGGCCGCGGCGTTGGCGATGTTGATGCCCTGCTGCAGCTCAATGTCCATGGCCTTGGTGGGGGATTGGTGGGCGGCGAAGGGCTCAAAGAAGTTGGTCACGCCGAAGATGATGGAGGAGCCGGCGAAGGCGGCGGAGAGGGAAGCGGGGGATTCAATGTCGGCTTGGACGACTTCGGCGCCGGAGGCGACGAGCGCGAGGGCAGCGGCGCCGGTGGTGTTGCGGGTAATGGCGCGGACTTTGTAGGCGGGGTTTGAGATGAAGGCCGCGACGACGCCCTTGCCCTGGGCGCCGGTGGCGCCGATGACGGTGACGATCTTTGGGGCCATTGCTGATGTTGGTGTTTTGGAGTCGGAGAGATCAAAGTGAAATACTTAGAGTGTGTGCTGATGCAGCGATGATAAATGTTCAGACAGGCTAGGAGGGATGATTTTGAAGGTGAATGGTTTGGAGCGATGGTTGAAGCTGGAGATGCTGGAACTCGATGAAGAAGTTGATGATGATTTCGAAATTTTTGTTTCTGGTGATGCTCGTCCGAAAGCCACCCTATATACTTGCTCGATCAAAGGAAACCATCGCTCAAAAATGTTGTGATATCCCCGAATGGTCAATCGTCACACAGCGACAGCATTACAAAGCCCTCTGCATCGACGTTGAGATTGTCATCGAAGTGCATCGTGAAATCCGATGGAGCGCATTGAGGAAAAAGGTATTACCCGGTTGCTGTGAAACCAAGTGCTCCGCGGCATTGCAGTGTCTCCAATCCGCGACGGATCAAATTCGGAATTAGTCACGCGAATTGGCATGGTAAAGTGTTGAGAAAGGGCACGCATCAAAGACGGACAGGGGCTCGTTGAGGAAGGCGCTGAGTAATAACTTTCATGCTGGCGGAAACGCACGGCCAAAGAATGCTCGGAGAAAGAAGCTTCGCTTACAGGCCTCCACGGAGATGTGTGTGCTAGGCGCTTGTCGGGTGCGGGGAATCGGGTGTGGGCCATGCGGAGTGTTCCGTCATAGGTAATCGCGGTTAAAAGGAGGGTAGGGGAGAACAGATTTAGCGTCCCCCTGCTGGCTTGGCCAATCTTTAGTGCATCTGTGCTGCATTTGCACGCACAACAGGCCAATCACGCTCCCTCCGGAGCCTGCTCCATCAAGATTCTGTGAGGTCCATATTCAGACCTCATCAGCCGGTACCGTGTTGACGACGTTCTCAAGCAGCTCGCTGATGGATATTCCGGCTTGAGCTATATGCTTGCAGATCTCTCGGGGATTTCTGAAGACGTATCAGTCTGGGCACAGGGGCAGGTACTCGAATCCAGCCTTTCACGGGCGACATGTGTGGCGTCCATTGAAACTTGCTAGTGTGGATTGAGCTGAAGAGCCGATATTGTAATCAGCAAATGTGTGGAGAAACCCTACCGATGTTGATAAAGCAAAAGAATAGAATGGAAGCAGATGACGAGGTTGAAACGAAAATATGGAAACTGACCGAGCCCAGGGCAATACCCGGAATCTAAAGCAGAGTGAAAAAACAGGAATGTAATGCTCCTAATTAACCCTTCCTCGACCAAAGAGAGATCGTAGGTACAAGTGTTGGATGCGACTACAGGTACCTGCTCGGATCTTCCGCGTTCCAACACCATACCGGTGGTGTCACGCCGGTTGCCACATAGATGAAATCACTTAAAGTCCGAGGGCGAATGAAGAACCTCATACTCCTATGGCACAAGGTAAACCAGTCACGCACGGCTAGTATCAAAGACAACCTCGAAGCCAGGATGACGTCTGGCCCATAAGCAGGCGACTGTCTCGAGCCTGACAAACTCCTCATCCTTGAGTTCTCCGTCTTGGTCCAATCCACTATCATCTGTGAGGTCGCCAACTGGATTGTAGGTATGGCTCGGTGCAATATTTCGCTCGTGGTGGTCGTCCGGGATGCGGGATGAAGCGAGCACAGTGACGGTCTTGAGGTTGGGGAAGCGATTTGTGTCGCCTTTTACAGCGGCTTCCAGACCCAGTAGCTGGCGCCCAATGATGCCGAGGTTGTCGCTGAAGTTCTCCATGGGTTCTAATAAGTATAGCACAGCTTTCCGCCCTTAACGTCCATGTAGTCCCTGACAATGCCATCTGCAACCAGCCCGCCTATAGGCAAGACGTCATTTAGCGTGACGGCCGCGCCACCGCTACCACTGTCCGTGTTGTGGGTGCCTTCGTAAGCGAAAGTGCGGGCCGACGGGTTCTGCTGCTGCCAGATCCACCACAGCCTGTCAACTTGGGTGTGATGGAGGAAGAATAACGGGTCTGTTGGGCGAGAGTGTTAGTATTATCTCTCTCTTCCATATTCAGGAGATGGAAAAGGCGGTTTTGACGTACCATTCGGGGATGCGTTCTGAGTGCCCATGTCGCCCAGCCCACGGCCGCCACCGCCAACACCCAAGTGCACAGCAGCATGCGGACCGTCCTCGAGCTTGGCCCGGAAGGCGTCGTAGCTCGTCAGCGCCGTCGCCTCGGCCACCTTCGCAGCAGTGTAGTCATCGCCATTGATAGCAATACCACTGTTTTCCGCATCGGCCGGCATCCAGTCGCGGCTCAACCAATGCGAGCTCACCTCGTCGTTCCAGTACTGCGGCTTGTAGTCCTTGAAGGGGCCATTGGTCACGCGCTTCCGGGGTCCATTGGTGCCGTCGCTGACACCGTTGCCGCCAAAGCCAGTGACAGCATCCCACACTGCCGAGTTCTGCGGTGCCGCCGAGTCGGCTACCCAGTCCCAGTACATGGCCGTGCCAGTGTATCCGCAGTCCTTCAGCGCGTTTTCGTACACGTGCACGAAGAAGCGGTGCCAGGGCAGGAAGCCTGCGAATTGGTGGACTAGATTGGCGTGTAAGTATAAGTTCGGAGTTTTCAGGGGGTTTCCCAAAGGCAAGATTGGAAAGGACCGCTCACTCTTCTGGGGGCTTCGGGACAGGACGGCGTGCACATAGGCAAAGTCATCGTGCAACTTTGCATTGGCGTTGATCCCGAGCTTGGAGGCCTTCTTGGTGACGCAGACGGCGGCGTTGAGGTAGGCCGTCTTCTCCGCCGTCGTTGCTTTGCTCCACGACTTGCGGAGCTTGGGAGAGGTGCATGTTTGGCGGGATGAGAGGTCCGAAGGGAGTGCCAGAGCGACACTGGCCAGCGTGGTGAGTTGAAGGAACTTCATGTTGAGAGACTGAGGTCTGGCGGTGCAGAATTGCGGTTGGTGAAGATGGAACTATTGCCTTGAGACGGGAGAAGTCTTTCTATATGTACTACGTATTCCAAGCCCGCAAGGTTGACTCCGGATGTCTACATCCACAAGACCTTTCCTAATCTGTAGCTGCGTACAGACCAGGAATCCCGCAAGTTTCTTCCAATCAGTGACGATCAGTAGCGAGTAGGGAATCCAGTGACCTGGTTCAGGTGGCTCGCGTATTTGGTCCCGTCGTGTCTAGGCGTCAGCGTACCAATGTCTGGGGATCGTCGCCCCGGGCCGATGTCGTTTACCAATTCCATCCAATCCGAGAGCTCACCGCGTGCATGGGACGGTCGTGTCAGCCTTGCAAGTGAGCTAAAGTCTTTAGTTTACGGCACAGAATCGTGTCAAAGGATTCACCCCAAATCGCATAATTTGCAATGCCACACCCGCCTGCGGCACAGCAGCACGCCAGGCACCTAAAGGAAGCAAAAGTCCCGGGAACCGGGCCGGCGAAAGCGAGACGATGCAAAAGGACGATGCACGACAACCTGGGCTCAAGATGCAGTCATGGAGTTATTTGGGGATACCACCAAATAGTATGAATCTGAAGCGCTGCTCGGTTTGCTGCATTATCTTGCCGACTCGTGGAAGTTAAGAGTTTTCGAGATCAGATTTGGATCCATTTGTGGACCTCTGAACCACTGGACCTGCGGCGATCGCCCGGATCGACGGCCCTCAGCCCGAATTCACAGTAAGCCCCCTTAATGCGTTCGCACACCATGTCACGGTTCAACCCCTGGCGAGGCGTAGACTCCAGTACTTTTGTAGCTTGTTTGGTGATGGGAGACGGGCCTTTTCACGAGATATCAACAAACGCTAGTCTATTTGATGGCAAATTGCAAGGCACGGCATCATCTGAATGGTCGGGTAGTGTGCCTTGAGGGTACGATCATGTCGTGCTGCTAGAGTCTTACTGCACTGCACTGCAGCCCCTTTAACCGGACGGCACGGATCAGGAGGCTATTCGTCCTTCTGACTAGACGCACTAATACAACTAGGGTTGGCCTGTGCAACAGCTTCAGTGCATTTGCTCAGGTGGCGCAAATACAAGAGCGAATCCGACCCACCTGAAATCCAGTCATTGCTTTCTTCTCCTCTATCTTCTACTTACATTCATTGGCCTTGTTCCCTCAGTGGTCTTCCTCTGACCCCACCACACACTTTCAGTACCCTCAGCTCGAATTCGAAACCATGTAACGCAACTGAGCTTTGCCTCTCGTCAGACCTCTGCTCTTTCCGGTCTCGGTGCACGCCGTCACCACAGACACTTCCATCATGTTGCAAGGCCAAACCGGACGACTATTCCCAGAACTACCGGTCAAAACATGGAGATGTCTGATTTACCGATGGGAAATTCTCTCAACACTTTCAGAGTCTCACGTTGCCGACAACGCATCGAGAGGAGGACGCCCAAGGGACATCGTTGTCTCTATTTCGTACTTCAACCCACCGCCTACTTGAGGTGAGTGGTCAAGCCACAGAATAGGGATGTGGGGTTTGAACGCGGTATCTAATGCTACTTTCGGTTCAATGTTTCTATCCCGCCATCAAACACCGCGGATGGTTACTGTTCAAATTTTGGACCAGAAGAGAGGGCGTCCAGTATTGATAACATGGAGTCCATGCATTGCGAGTGCGCGAGACAGATGACATTGGAAATCATCGCATTGACCCAAAGGCCACACAACGTGATGAGTCCCTTCCCGTCCGCCTCAGTCACCGGCTCCAAAATCATGCAGTGTTCGAGTCCGTAGGAGCGCAGGACCCGACGAGGAGGAGGTCAATGTGTTCTATTTGAAGGACCGCTCGCCGATCATCACCCCTTCCGTCGGCACAAGTGCGCATGCCTGGGTTGCGCTGTAGGGTACGCCAAGAGGGTCTAACCCCGAACCCGAGATGTGAAAGCAGATGCTTCCATTCCTTCAGGGAAATCGATAAGGGAGTCACCACATCGCCGGAATCACATGGGGGGTGGACCAGAGAAAAAAACCACACTGAATCGTCATTATCAACCTTGGAGGCCGGTGAAGATCTCCCCAGTGTTTCATGTAATGTGATTGGCGCGCCTCCACACGAGCTTGCCAAGTGCTGGGCATTGGATCGGGCAGGGAGAGAAATGAGAGAGCCAAGTGTTCACGGTCGCAACCTCCATCACCAAGCATTTATTTGGGTCTGTCACGCGCTGTAGTGCTGCTTGGCCTTCCTTGGCCACTGCAGAATTGCCTGCACTCCGTTGGCTCGTTGGTGCTAGCAGTGCCAAGCGCGGTCAGACACGCTGGACCCCAGCGCGCCCTGAGCTGTTCATCCGATTTTTTCTCTTTTCTCTGGGGAGAGAGGTGCGGGGGTGATGCTTGTAGCAGTCTGGGGAACACTGTCGCGTCTATTTTTGACGTGGAGTTGAGGCTGAAAAATTGGGGAGAAAGAGCCGCGTAATCAACAAGAAACCCTACGTCAAACCAGGAAACGTTGGGCCCCTTGTTTCCGCCGCAAAAATCCGAATGGATACGGCGGGATCTAAAATTCGCACGGCCTCGCGCCGGCTCATCCATCTTTGCGTGGTTGCTAACGGCCGGGGAATACCACACAGCGCGGGCCGGAGCTGGCGTGTTTGCTAGTGTTTTGTTAAAACAGCGGGAGCCACTGGAGACCTGGGGGTCCACGGACCGAGTCAGTGTCCATTTTGAAGGCGAACCGAGCGTATCTTGGCGTCCAACCACAATCTCGTGCTGCTAGAGGCTGGGAGACTGGGGAATCTGGGGAAAGTACCCTGATCAATGCTCCTTTTGGTGGTAATCATTTGTTTTTGTTGGATATGCACGAACAGGCAACACTGTCAACAAATAGGGGAGGAGGCATTCCAATTCTCAGTAGGCGCGAATCGTGCGAGGGCCGGGAGATCTGATCAATGGGACCAATCACCCCCTCCGTCTGGGCTATCTGCTCCCTGTAATGGACCTGGAAGGAACAATCGCAGCCTCTGAAATCAAGTTCCGCACCCAAGCACGGCTAACCCGAACGCGGGGAAGGAGGAAACTTGGGAGCCCCTAAATCATCCGTACGGGCTAGCTGCTTTACCTTTTGGCCCTGTCTTTCTCGCACGGAAGCATCGCAAGAGTTCCCCTAGAATGGATGACTTTTCAAAAATCTCCGCAGCACCAGCAAAACAGGGGTGACGCAACCGCGACGGTGTCGTTCAATGCGACGCTAGCAGAATTGCGTAACACAGAGGCGGGAAGTACGGCAAGCAGCACCTACCCAGAAGATGATCGATATCTCTGCACAATGCGCACACTGCACACCGCACACTGCACAATGCAACCGACCAGCAGTAGACAACCAACTGACGCTGCTGATGTTTCGAGGCCAGTGCGGTGCACCGACATGGCCGGCTGCAGTGCGGTGTGGCTTGGCGGCTGAACCACAGTCCTGGGCATTGTGGTGAAATGAGGCGGCTTCGAGAAGGGTGGGCAGGCAATGGGCACGGGGGGCACCTCAGCGCTAGTCCTAACGCCGTGGCGGCCCGCTCGGACTAGGGCCGCGGGAACAGAAACCACAGACGGCGTGCCCTGACCTACGCTATCGGGTACCGGCACTAAAACGACAAGAAGTTTGGATGTCGGTACCAGCTGCGGCAGTGGCAATGGCAGTGGCAATGGCGACGATGCAAATCCGATTTATAAAGCGACATTGCAACGAGGCATTGAGTCGACGACACCGCACTCAGCAAGACGATGACGGACGGGCCATGGCCGGTAGCGAAACATCTGAAATCCGGATCGGTTAGAGCACGACACTGCCAAGCCATGTGGCCCGGCAAGGGAGCACGCCCATCCATCATGTGCATCCTGCGGAATCTCAGAGGCGACGCTGCTGGAGCAAGGGGTATTGTCGTGATGAACCCGACTCTGCAGATCCAAGACCTTCCACCCCGACTTTTGCTTTTGGTCCTTCTATTTTCTATTTTCCATCCCGCGCCGACGGCCTGAGAGCAGGGTCCGAGATCTGAGTCGACGACACGACCAACATGTCTTAAACGCCCTGGTATCCCCCGCAGAATCCGAGAGCCCGTCTGGTACGACCCCCAAGCATCCCAACAAGCTTCGCCATCGATCGCCCAGCCAGCCGATCGTTATCTGGTTTCTGGGGAACAGGAGAAGAAAACTTGAACATCTTCACCATGTCTGGCCGTCCGCCACCGCCGCCGCCGGAATACCTAGCCCACGAGACCCACCTGCCTCGCATCCTCGGCATCACCACCACATTCCACGTCATCGCCCTGGCGTTTGTGGCCCTTCGAGTCTACGCGCGCGTCTTTGTCGTCAAGGCCTTCGGGAAAGATGATTTCTGCATCGTGGTGGCGGCAGTACGTTCCTGTCCCCGTCTTACAAAATCACGGACCCAATTAACACACCTCGCAGTTATGCGCCTTGGGGGGTTGGATAACGTTCGTGCTGATGGGCAGTTCGGGCCTCGGGAGGCACGCGTGGTCCCAAACGCCGGCCCAATACAAGGAGTTCATGCACGTAAGCTTCTGGCAGTCTATCATCAGCGCCATCCTCGCGCTGGCCTTCCTCAAGCTGTCGATTGGCTTCGGGCTTCTGCGGCTCAGCACGCACAAGTGGTACAACATCGCCATCTGGTCGACCATGGGCATTGTCGTGTGCTACTCGATCGTCGGCCTGTGCAGCTTCTTCTTCAACTGCAAGATCATGGCCGCGTACTGGGACCTGAGCCTCAAGCAGGACTGCTACCCCTTCGCCATGTTCATCGAGTTTGCCCTCGTCAACACCAGCTTCAACATTGCGACCGATGTACTCTTCGCCACGTACCCCATCCCCATCATCTGGACCCTGCAGATGCCGCGCAAGACGAGGATCTACCTGGTGGCCATTCTCAGTCTGGGTTACTTTGCTGTCGGCATGGGCCTCGCCAAGGCCATTGTCCAAATTGCATACGCCGGAAACCCTGACAGGACCTTTGACTTTAACGTCCAGGTGTTTGGATTGTGAGTCCCCCCCCCCTTTCGCCTTTTGCCCCTTTCCACCCCACCACAGAAAAACATACCAAATCACCGTGCACTTTCACCACACCCAGGAACCACCCTGTGCCTTACCACTTGACACCTACTAACACCGCCCCAGCCTCCAACTCAACCTAGGCATCATCGCCGCCTGCGCCGCGACCCTCAAGCCCCTCGTCAACCGCATCCTCAAGCTCGGCTCGACCGGAAACTCCGGCCAAAACAAATCCGGCCCCTCAACTCTGCACACCTGGGGCTCCTCCTCCTTCGGGAAGCGCAAGAACGACGGCCACGAGCGTCTCGGCACGCGCGACGGTCAAACATCGCGCACGCGCGGCAAGGGCGATGCGAATACCAACATAGATGATTTAGATGGCTACGAGCTCGAGAGCGCCAATGGCGGCAGCGGCAAGGTGTCCCCTGCGGCAGGGACGAGGGGGCAGAGGGATAGCGAGATGTTTCCCGTGATGGGCGCGCAGGGGCAGCAGCGGAAGGGCAGTGCGGGCGGGGATGTGCTGTACCCGGCGAATGGGGCGGTGGTGCAGGGCGGACGGGGTTATTACAAGGGGGATGATGCGAGTAGCAGCGAGAGGATTCTGGGCGAGCAGCAGTATCAGCAGCGGCAGAGCGGGAGGGGGATTGTGGTGGCGACCGAGTTTGGGGTCAAGAGCTGAGCTGGGCTGACCGGAGTGTGAAAAGTCGAAAATTGGAGATGGGTTACTTTGTCATGGTGTCTGGCTCGTGGGGGCGGAGAGGGGCAGTGGTGGCGTTGTGAGGGAGGGGAGGGGAGGGACCTGACCCGGGGAACGGGGTCGTAGACCGTATTAGCGAGACTTCGTCGGTTGCTGTGTTAATATTAGAGTACGTACCTACCTATGAGGTTTAATGTGAGGGGAAGCGCTGTGTAAGGATAACTGTTACGAATTAGCTGGCCAGCGTTGGTGCTTAGGCCGTTGTTAGCTAGCTGAAGGAATGCCCTGATGACATTTTCGTGTTCGCAAGTTCGTTTGGTGTCAAGTGCGGCTTGGTATTGTTTGGGGCGGCGCTGTCATTGCCGGAGGGACAGGCGGTGGAGCACTTGAGATGAACTTTACAGGCGAATTGTGTCCAAAAAAGAAAATCGAAGTTAGTGGACGTTCGTGGACCGGCGCTTCACCACTTTTAGTCAAGTGTCACTGCGATTCTCTCTCACTTGCGTCCAAACTGCCGGACTCAACTTCCATCCTCGAATTCGGATCACAGTTGGTTTGACGTTGCCCCAAACATGGTGTACATATTTTCCAAGCAGGCACATTCCTTTCTCACGGTGAAGGGATGGGCATTCTAGGTGCCTTCTAGGTTTCTTTTTATTTCGATTTATCAGCTCTGTATTAGACCAAACAACGGGGTCCCCCTTATTTTCCGCAAAATTTCGTTCTCGGTGACAGGCGAACACCCAGAATGAGAGGGCGTCCGTCTGAGCCTGGTGTGCAGTCTGTGCGGGTGGCGCCCTCCCTCTCCAGGATCTTTTTATTTCTGGGGATGTGGCTTGCAGGCACAGTGACTGCAGTGTCTCGTCATGGGGCGTTGATCAACCCGCACGGCTCGGCACTCGGCCAAGACGCCAAGAGGGACTGAAAACATTGGCAATCCTTTGCCCATATGCAAAAGACAACATTGGCATGCAAGAGAGGTCAATATTCCGCGCGCTGTATGCGCACCAATAGGATGCCTTGCCATCAGCCGACGTTACATCAATTGGCCTGCCCTAGGCAAAACTCAGCGTGCTGTACCTGCAGTGTGCAGTAGTGATGAGATTTGACCCCAATCCAAGATCAAAGCCGAGACAGAGGCGTCAATTCCAAAGTTCACTTCTCGCACGTCAAGATATTGAAGCGTCTACCAAAGTTCCAAAACCATGTAGTATATACACAGATGAGGTTGACATTAATCATTTTGGTAGGTAGTAGTACTATTTACTGAAGTGCAGACACCCTGTGACATTGATCTCGCTACAATGCTCACGCTCAGACGTACTTACAAGCCCATATTGCTCAGCAGCACATCGTCGAAAGCCCACACAACAGCCTGGAACTGGTGGCTAAAGGCACCTCCGGTCCACCAGGTCTGGGTGCGGCCCTGCAGCGCATACAACCGCTGGATGAAGCCCTCGCGGACCTCCTTGGCGGGGAAGTGCATGTGCATGGCGCCGTGCTCGGCCCAGGCCTTGATCTCGATGTCGACGGGGCCACCGGCGGGAAGCGTGCCCTTGGCGCGCATGTCGCGGAAGTTCTTCTTGACGAGAGACTGGGCCTTGCATTTGTCGAACTTGTCATCGCCGACCATGAGCACGCGCCAGTTGTTGCCGGCGCCCATGTAGTCGAAGCGCGAGTTGAAGTTGGGCTTGGGCAGCTCGATGTAGTTGGCCGGGGCGCCGGCGGCGGGGATATTCACGATGGAGCCGTCCACGGGGAGCTGCGCGTGGGTGACGATGCCGGCGTGCACGACCTGGTAGTTGAACTTGTCAAAGACGGCCTTCTCCTCCGGGTCGGGCTTAAAGGGCTCGAGGTTGGCCTTGGTGGGCTCGATGGCCATGAGCAACTTGGCGGCGCGGACGAGGGTGATGACGCCGGTCGAGTGGTCCTTGACCCACAGGATGTGGCCGGTGTTGCTGCGCGTCGCCTGGACGACGGTGGAGCCGAGGAGGAGCTGGTCGGTGAGGCGGGCCTGGATCTTCTCGTAGACCTCGATGTTGCGGCGCGAGTTGGGCGTGAAGATCTCGCCGTCGCCGAGGAAGGTGCGGATCATGGGCGGGCCAAACGCCGACAGCACGTACATGGTCAGGCGGTTCTTGATGTCGCCCGTGCCCATGCCGGTGATCTCGAACACGAGATTGACGGCCTTGGAGATGTTGTACTTGTCGACGAACTCGCCGAACGGCAGTAGCAGGTCCTCGGGGATGTTGCCCGGCGTGGGGAAGTTGAAGTAGCCGGGCAGGAGGAAATTCTCGAAGGGCTCGGTGACCTCGAGGAACTTAGAAAGCGCCGGGACCATGTCCGGGAACGAGACGGGCACGAACGGCACCGGGTCGCCCGTCTTGAAGTCGACGTAGGTCGTCGTCAGCGGCACGCGCGGCGCCGCCGAGTGCGATATTCCCAGCCGGGCGAAGAAGTTCTTTGCCGGGCCGTAGTCGTTGTACGACTGTACGCCGAAGTCGAAGGCGCGGCCGGCGACGGGGTCGTCGAAGGTCGACACATGGCCGCCCTGGAGGTTTTAGCCATGATGCAAAAAGAAAAAGAAAATAAAATGAAGTGTTTGGCAGCGTACCAGCTTGGCGCCCTTCTCGATCACGGCAATGGTCTTGCCAAAGTCCTCCTTGAGGCGGATAGCGGCGTAGGCACCGCTGGCGCCGGCACCGACAACGGCGACATCGACAATGCGCTCCGACGTGGCGATGCTGGTCGGCAGCGGCGGCGAAGGGGCGGCAAGAGCAAGCGATGCTGCGGCCAGCAGTGCGCCGGCGATCTTTATGATAGCCATGGTAAAAATGAGATGCTAATGAGCGACAAGGGCAAGATAGCCAACGAATGGACGCAGTTAAGTAACTGCAACTGCCGGAAAACAACACGCGGGATAACGACGAGAAGTTTCCAACCAGTTTCCTACTTCGAACGGAACACTGAGCAAGTGAAACACTGTGTGAGGGGAAGGGCAACCGCGGGTCTTATTCGCGCGTCCGCCAACACGTGGGAGATCTCCGAGTGGCCACCGTTCCTTCCCCAGCGCGCCCAGCTCGGCATAATGGGGGGAAACAGCACCTGCGACCTCCAAGAACGGCCGCCCAGCGCGCATCCCCACTGTTGGGGTCGATAGTGATCCTTCGGGTGCATGCGCCGGGGTATTCCTCATTTGCGCGCCAAATGCCCCAGCATGCCCAGGTGGCCCAGCAGGCCTATAGGCTTGGCCAGTGCGACATCAGGACCACTTTCGAAATTCGCGCCTCTTTTTGCCTGGTCGGTTTTGCCATAGTGCTGCTCCTCCCTGCCTGAGTCGCGCGATTGTGGTCATTTAGGCGGCCCAAGCACCGATATCTTCCCGGGGTACTGGGACGCTGCGATCAGCGCTTGCGAGGTGCACCCAAGGTTTACTGCCGCCAGGCGCGTATAGTGCTGCGGCGGGACCCGCGGTGGGGGGTGTAATTCCCGGGCACCTAATATTGAACCTGCAGATGACTAACGTCTTACTTACAACGAAACTGGCGCGTTCCATTTACCTTCAAACGACCACGGGAGGATGAACGGCGTGAAGACGCCCATAGCATGTGGTAGAAGAAACGGCACTACGAACTACCGACATCTAGAACTCGATATCACATGGGCTGGTAGCAATGCATCACTGCATGTGGTGTGCAGATGTTGGAGAATCGTCTCCGGCACCCCGCGATCGTTACCCAATTTGAACTCAAAAGTTGGAATTGCCAGGACACAAAGGGGATCAGGCCAATGGCTTCAAATAGAAACCTCACCCGCGAGGCCACAAGATTACTAAGCTGCTGTATGTGGATGTACTCTCAGACTTTCCGGGAGTCTGGGCGTAAATCCCCGCCAAGACGAAGAAAGCAGAGAAACCCTGAAATTTGCCGCCTGTCATTCTCGCATCTGTCGTATCGCGAGATTGAGAGCTTCTTCCCGAGGTGTACCAAGACGCCGGACCTCAGCAATGAGCATACCTATCTAGTGGCATATCACTTGAAATAGCTTACAATACGTCTGGGCAATTATAGCGCTCTTCCTATCTCACTCCTGATCCCTCTCACTCAATCAAAGCGATGGCGTGGCCTCCCACCAACGATGAGCTAGATCGAACCCTTTGCGGGGGCTAAAATTGCAGTGGCAAACGAACCTTCATCTATTGTACCCTGTAGCACAGCGTCTTGTGTGCAACTGATATGTTTGTAAGCTAGAAGTTTGTACAACATTCTTGAACCCCACCAATCGCGTCCCAACGGCGGCGGACGGACCAGGCCGTTGACGGATGATGGGACCTGGCACGGGCCGATGGACCGCCCGACACGGCGCCACCATTGCGGGGTGCGAGGGCGTCCACGTCTCCACCTGGACTCCACGCTGCACCCACGACGACCCAACGCCACGTTAATTCACGCATTTTTAGCGCTAGGTCGCAATGTCGACAATTGATCTCACAAACCCCGCAGCATACTCGAGTACGACAAAAAGTAGATTTTCCTGTTTCTTTTCTTCCCGCTCTAACAGCCGCGCTAGGTATCCGACCACGGCAACATACACCGCCGATCAAATCCACCGCTATTTCCAGCACATTGGTTGGCCCGCCCAACCCCTGCCCGCGCCCGGTCACGGCAATGGCACCACGCTGCCCCTCCTCCGCTCGCTCATGACCCGGCAACTCAGCGCCGTGCCGTTCGAGAGCCTCTCGCTTCACTACTCCCCCACCCACACCCTCTCCCTCGCCCCCAATGACCTTTTCGCCAAGGTCGTCGACCGTCATTGCGGCGGCTACTGCATGGAGAACAACACCTTCTTTGGGACCGTCCTGCGCTCTCTCGGGTTCACTATCACACCCGTCGGCGGCCGCGTGAGTTTCGCTACCACCGGTCGTCCCGGAAATGGTTATGCGGGTTGGAGCCACATGGTCAATATTGTGACCATCGACAACGTGAAATATCTCGTGGACGTGGGGTTTGGCGCGAATGGCCCGACGAAACCGCTCCCTCTTGTCTCGGGGGAGGAGACAGCTGGTATTGGAACTACGCGGTTCAAACTTACGTACACTGCTCTCCCGGGGCATACCGATCGGACCCAGCGGATGTGGGTGTTCTCGTTCCGGGGAGATGATGACGCGCCATGGGTTGATGCGTATGCTTTCACTGAGATGGAGTTTTTCCCGGAGGATTTTGAGGTGATGAATTTGAGTACTATGACGCTGAGGCAGAGTTTCTTTGTGCAGTCAGTATTTTGTGTGAAGATGGCGGTTGAGACGTGGGAGGGAGGGGTGGAGGAGGACGGAGAGGGGGTTGAGGGCGTGGGGTGGTTGACGTTGCATGGGGAGAAGGTTACGAGGAAGATCGCGGGGAAGCCTGCAGAGGGGTTGCAGGAGTTGAAAACGGAGGAAGAGAGGGTAGAGGCGTTGAAGCGATGGTTTGGGATTGAGCTGAGTGAAGCGGAGAAGGGGGGGATTCAGGGCTTGTCGACCGAGATAAGGGGGTGGAAGATGGCCTGAAAACCGTTACCAGTGAGATAGAATTGCCGGGTCAAGCAGTACTTCAGTTCGTGGCCCCCTTAAGTCTAGATCTTTAGATTTGTACGGAGGCTTATTGTGCAGTACAGTGAATAGAGTCCAGCAACAAAATCAACGAGTTGCATAAACTCTTTACCAGCGATGTGTATAACAGTACGTGAAGAATATAAATAAATACCCATGGTATGAAGAACCAACTCCCATAACTAGGCTGCCGAGCCATTCGTAGAAACCGGGCGACTGGACGAATTCCGGTTATGACATATAAGTACAATATCGTGGCCCTTGCTGTTTCTGATTTCCTTGACCTGGGTGGTGTAACCAGAACTATATGGCGATACTCCAAATCTGTACCTCCCTACCGACCATGACGATGCCGCTACAGAGGAGTCAGTACGATATTGGGGAGAGATATAGTAAAGTAGACAGATGGGTGCTTACAATCCCTAAAAGAGCTACCCCTAGAGCTTCCGCTGTGGTGGGAAAAGGTTGATTGTGTTGACTTTATCGTTGTCTGTTGATGTAGTTTGGTGGATGGCGGAGAGGTAGTTGGTCCTCGTTCACTCTCCGCCGGAATCTGGCCCCTGCTTCCCTTAATATCAGATATCGGGAGCTGGGCAAAGGGGTCTAATAGTTTGTGAACTCCGTCTTCGATTATCGGTTCTGCCTTGGCTTCTTTAGAACCGGTTGAAGGCCCTTGGAAGCCGACGACGTCCTCTATGACATTGGAAAGGACCAGCCGCACACGCTGAAAATCAGCCGGATTGGGAGCAAGCGTCATCATGTCGTCTTCCAAAGTCAAGTCTTCAGTTACGGCGCGGTCAATTTCGGTGTGCGTGGGTGAGACAATGCGAAAGAACATCCCGCAGAAATCCTTTGGGCTGTTTTCAGAGTGCATAGTAGCGTCAGTGGCGTTGGTCAAGGTGAAGGGAGTTGGTGGCACCTACCATTGAACCAAGTCCCCTTCCGGGGCATCGGTATGAGTAGAACACCTTGGGCAAGATGTGGAGACAATCTTCTGGTCTGAAAACACCATACTCATGTTGATCTTCATACCTCGACGGAGACACGCTGTCAGGGGAAGGTCTTGGTCGAGATCCTTCCCTGATATATGTTCTTCGAGAGCAAACTCCCGCCTAAGAACCATCCCATGCCCCTTGTGGCCTATGAAGTCGACGGCGAGAAGTCCAAAGAGTCTCTAGATAAACCGGGTCAACTAAAATAGCGTAATCTGTGATGCCAATGACTGACCTCCCAATCTGTAACCCATTCCATTGGAATGGGCCGACATGACCCAATCGAGTCTTCAAGAATAACGGGTAGTTCTCGTGTTGGGTCAAGACTTCGTTGAATCACGGGTTCGGCACTTGCCTGTTGGAAAACCTGCATGATATTTCCCAGTATTTGGGTGGACAGACTCTTCGCTTGCGTGGCAATCTTGGAGATTGTGGCAACCGACTTTGTGATGGCTATCAGGAGGCGTTCATGTTCGTGTGATTTTTGAGAGATGGCTTTGACATCCGATGCTTGCTGTTGTAGAAGTGTCTGGGTGTTGGCAAGCTGATGCTGTGTGTGGTCGTAAAATCTAGTGAACAATTGTATCGCTGTTCCCAATTGATGGGTGTTGGCTTGACTCGAGCCCCTAATTAATGAGGTGGTTAATTCTAGTGACCCGGGGCTCACGAGTGAAGTAGACGTGTGAACTCACAGAGTGGCCGCTCCCATAAGTAACGTCAGGTTAGCAACCTGCGCTGCAAGCCGCTCTCGGAATACACGCAAACGATCGCCTTCATGGAGCGGAAACGACACCTTTTTGACGGCATCCTTGATTGGCCTGCTTGAGGATCTCGAACCTAAACTCTCGCCGTACTTTGGAATTATGTGGTCCTCAATCTCTTGCATCAACGAGCAACATTCGTCAATGACAGACCTAATTCTGTCCTGGATGGCCCGGACAGAGAGGCAGGGTGACTGAGGGGTTTCTCGAAGCTGATAGTACAAGGAAGCAATTAGATAAACTTGATTTTCGATATCTAAGCCACATTAACACTGGAAAAACTTACTAGAGTGAGAATGTGGACAAAATTGTCCAATTCCTTCCGTATATCCTTGTACTCTCTAGTGCTGCTGCCATGGCCAGCGCCGAGAGCTTGGCCAAGCCTGACCGCCAGCTGGCAGACGGCGATGATATCACCTACACTGCCGAACGTCCAGCCGACATCCATTTTGAAAACACTTCGGTTCTGTTATTATAAGTCAGTCAAGGCAATGCGGTGGGGTTCTGATGTGGATAGAGGTGAAAAGGTTAAGAAAGTGGGCGATGGGTTGTGACACGAACGATGTTTGGAATCTGCCACACGCACGAACCGTAACAAGGAGGCGATGAAGAAGAGTGTGCCACCCAAATGGTAACCGAGAGCTGTCGAAACGGCGTCGAGGCTTCGGTAGGGCATGCGAGCCAAATCTGCCTAACCTGCACAGCCACCCAGGCTGCGCGGTTAGCCAATCAAAACCTTCAGGGCCATTGCTTGTCACAGTCAACTTGTTAAAGCCGACTATAGGGATGTAATCTGCGCATAAATGATGAAACCATCACCTCACGGTGGATTTATATCGAAAGTCCAAACTCTCTAATTTCAAATCATACTATTTGTATACCTATCTATCAGTGTACTCTTGTTGTGAATTGGGGCGTTCCTACCTAGAGATTCTATCATATATGAAGGGAAAGAAGACTTATTTTGGTAGATCCCGGCTAACTGTGGCTCAGGTCGCCGATTATGAAGTTATTTACCCACTTAGGAGTCGTCCGGCAAACTAGTGAGCTCGTGTTGTTGAGAATACAGGTGGGATACCTCAACGGCGATGACACCCCACATCACTCGACCGAGCAATCTACACCTTTCGTCGTACCGCGAAGTAACTCGGTGTTCATCTCAGAATTAGGCACCGGAAGTACGATGCTGGATTTCCGCAGGTGACGAGGATATCTCCCTACCCACTATCCGCCGAGCACTTGCAGCCCATCGCCATCGATCATCACCAACCGAAGTGACCTAGAGCCCTCTTCCCAGGACGATGCACTGCAGGCGCCGCCCCTTCTAGGCCCTTCGTAATGTTCTGAATAAGCTCCATCCCCCCAAATAAATCCTCCTCCTGGAACAAAGTGGCCGCTCTCTGCCAGCCCAAATGCAGCGGTAGCTGCTCATGCTCTACAAGATTTGTTAGCCCAATTCCCAATCAGAACCATATCAGCACCAGAACTCACCAAAAAACCACTCAACCCAACTCCGATTCGCCGTCCCCGAGACTTTGTCCCCCATCAGACCCACATAGGCCACCGACTCGCCAAAGGTGAACTGATTGCCCAACTCGGACATTTCATACATTGGATTTGTCGCCTGGGAGGTCTTGATACGGCCGAGACGCGCCTTGGCCGCCATCTCGATGTTGATGATGTCGGCTGTGAAGTGCGTCTTGGTCTCGTCGAAGATGGACTGGTTGAAGGCGAGCACGTTGCCGAAGTAGGCGTCGGTGCGACTATATTCATCCACTCTTCAGTAAGCAACCTAGAGGGGCAGAACAAAGGGACATACCTGAGACTGGCGTCATGCTCGAGCACGTTGTGGTTGCCGAGGTCGTTGAGGGAAAAGGTTGTCGCGTTGGGCTTGGGGTTGGTGCGCAACGCGAAGTCGAAGAGGAACCCGCCGAGGGTTTTGTTGATGTGGAGGGCGTCAAACAGGGCGTTTTCGGTGTCTTCTTTGGTGATGTCCTTGCCTGCGTGGGGGAGGAAGCCGTGGTTTGCGAGGGTGTTGAGCATCGGACAGGGGGCTCGCACTACAGAGAGTTAGTGATGGTCAGGGGTAGGGGTGCGATGGGAGGGAGTTACCGTCATAGGGTCCTGCGGGATGCCACTCCTTGAAGCCGGCGTAGACTGGGGCAGCTGCCACCAGTGCTGAGATGATGGAGGTCTTCATGGTGATGGGTGATGTCTAGGTTGGGTCGGAAGGACTAAAAGGTGCCGAAGTCGTTGAAACGGATGAAGTTAGTTGTAGCTGTCGAACTAGACCGCTGCACCAAAACACTGCAAAAGTGAATCCACTGATACCAGCATTTAGTAACAGCGACTACATCCATATTGTTCCACAGTAGCACAGCACGTCTTATATGTTGAGCAACCCATTTCTGTGGTACTTTATGGTCGCTACCCCAATTCGCTACCGAGAGGTGGATGGGTAGCAAGCATACGAGGGTTGTGCTCGGATTCCCGGGTGGCAGTGATTACTCCGACGGGCTTCTATGCCGCGTCACAAGAGGGCGGTGCGAGGTGAAGACCCATCCTGTCTCAAATCCTGGCTGGGCAAAGTGATTCCGGGGCCTACTGCAAGGCTTGGGCCGCCTCACTTTATCCAGAAACCGGCACGAGAAACGGGGACTGGTGATAGGACGTCGAATCACACGCTGTGCATTTGTCAAGGCTATGTAGGTACGGACCGTGGAATGCGCGCATTTTCCCGTCTCCGGTCACGTTAATCAATTCGGGGGCGGAGCAGACGCCTAAGCTGCATCACCGTTAGAATACCAGGTTTAGATGCAGTGTTTTGCTGTCAATACGCGGTTAGCTGAGATGGGAGTGCATGAAAGCGACCTACCTTAATTTCCATCACTTTGGTCGCATATAGCACGTGTATCGAGCGAGGACTTTTGTTCTGGCTATATCCAATTGGGCGTGATCCAACTTTACAAATCCGCGGTGCTGACAGGATTACGAGTTGTCTCAGCGTTCGCGATCTATAGGTCGGGCTCCATCCTGCCTGTCGATCAACGGCTTGACAATGCAACATCGGAGCGGGGAGCTTGAGTGCATCGTTCCAAACATCGGGATGTTTCATATTTAAGTGATTGGCTGTGTTTGCAGTTTGTGCTAAGGCTTGGCCAACTCGGTATTGACTCGATAAGAGAGTTGATGAGATCTTAGACGCCAACGTCTCATGCATGTGGCGATAGCTACCTAAAAATGGGGCAGGTAGTTCGTCCAGACGTCCGTCCTATATGCTGACGCCGGGATGCTGCGGAGGCTAGCGAAGGCCTCAATAGCGAAGTACCCGACCGACACCGAATATATCACCAGGAGAACCACCCCCACAGCGATCAGCAGATGCTAGCACCAAATCGGCCAAGCCGCAGGTAGTCCCCGAACACGATCCTTGGTCCCAGGACTCGTCTCGCCGCTTGGGGGCTCAACAACCAATGCACATATCGCGATGCTCTCGTCGCCGAGCTCCTTCATCGTCATAGTGTCCCTAGTCGCGAGACGGTACACGTACTGCAACACCCAACACTCGAGGTCTCTCCCCAAGAATATGGCGCAGAGAGCTGCCGGTCCGACGCCGACACCGATGCAAGTAGCACGCCAGAGGTTCCGTTCAACAGGGGTGGGGAAGTGCGATACCCAGGCCGTGGCGTGGAGGCACCCGTTGACCACTACCATAAGAGCGGCACCGAACTCGGCTCGCCCATTAAAGTGCCATCCGAAATCGAAGCTGGAGCGACAAATCACACTAAACAAAGATGCGCTTGCGCGGCGGGCCCGGATCGGCTGCTCGTGTCGCGACGGGCCGCTATCGCGTGTGTCGAGCTTGGAACAAGACTGAGACTCTGACAGCCGCGACTCATTGAAATCGAACTCGGCGTTGTCAGCCGGGAGGAGGTGGCAGATGGGCAGGACGATCGGCATGCCGACATCGAGCGGCTTGGACCACCAGAGGAAGTACGCGATCAAAGTGCGTCCCGTTGAGGACTCCCGACTCCACGTGATTTAAGAAAATGTCCCGTCTTGCAGCGCAAGCAACGTCTTCAGGCCCGCGGGAGTGAGAGTTCGGCGAACAGGCTGTCCGTGGTCGAACCATACTCCGCATGCATGTGTGCACGCGATGGAACGTGGAGCTTCAGAGGACATGGGCTCCATCTCTTGCGCCGAATTATTGTCCGGGGATGTGAACGCGGATGCTGGTAAACGGCCTCCGGGACAAGTGATCTTATACCCGCCCATGACGACCAGAAACGCGCCCTCGCACCCTAACCATCTCTGCCTTTCGCAGTCGCCCCGCTTCAGCCAGTATGCTTCCCATGTCTTGTGTAGAGCTCTCGCCTCGAAGAACTGAGAAGCGGCACAGCACACCACGAATTCGAGAAAGATGATGGCGAGCAGTATCCAGGTCGCTTTGTAAGCCGGTCCGTACAGCCAAGAGCTCTGACAGAGGGATATATTGGGATGCATAGCCGTCCAGAGACAGAGAGCGAGTGTGAGGAGGCATGTGTAGACAAGACCGACAGTGCCGCGTCCTGTCGGGCTCGGAAGGTATGCGTAGATGGGCTCTGGATCGCCAGCGTTCAAAGGATAGGACAGGCTAAGCCCGGCGATGCAGGGCAGAATGAGTGAGAGACGGCCAAAAGGCATGGTGGAATGCGTTCAAAGAGTTGTACTATAGAATAAGGTAAGGATGTTAGGCAAGGCGGGAAGCACCTAGATTGGGCTCGGAGAGAGTGTTTAAACAGGGCTGAAAACTTTGCCCGCTACGTGGTGCCCAACGGATGGGTGAAGCGTGGCGACAATTTCTCCGCTTAGGGATGTCGAGATGTCTCACTGCAAGGAAATTCATTGGCTGTTCGGCATTCTGAGCAGTTTTCGATGAACAGCAACAGCTCTGCGCGTATGTGGGGCCCTGCACATGTAAGTCATGGTTTCTTGACTGGATGTGAGTTGTGGGTGCAAACGATGTGTCTCACTGATTAGGTAGAAACACCAGGTTGGCGTTTTAAGGCCCACTGCTCGTGAGATAGAAGATGGCCGATTCAGGTTCTTATGAAGTGTGGATGCGCAGGCCGAAAAATCGTTCCCGATTATAACAAGTCTGTCCATCTACCATTAGCCAATGCTACCTACAGCGCTCCCAGTCATCAAAATCCGAATCATCCTCACTTGTACCCCCCTCACTGACAGCAACCCACTCCGCAATACCACCACTTCTAGACCCATCATCCGTGCCCCCCTCCGTCCACGCCCACCCGGAAGCGCCGCCCTGCCCAACGAACTCCCACTCCCATCGACCGTTTAGCATAAAGCCTCCTCCGTCCTCCATTGACTCTGAGTCCAAACCTGGTGTACTCGACCTGGACCGAGTCTCCACCCCAGAGCTAACCGGCGCAAAAACCACCCCCTCTGCCTTCTTCCTCCTCCCCACCTTCCACCGAACCACATAAACTGGCTCCTCCCTCCCCCTCCAAACATCCTCCATGGAAAGATCCCCCTCCCCATTTTCAGCGAGCTCCAAATTGATCCCTCCCGCCGACATCCTCAACTCCTCCTCATAATCGTACATATCCCTCCCCTCTTTCCGCAGAGTATCCCACTCCCTCTTCTTATCCTCCCACGTGCGACTCATCATGATCTCATAGCAGCACTCACACCTCCCATAAATGTCCTTGTGTCGCCGCGCATTGGCCTCGACATAAGCAAGGAGATGCGGCTTTGCTGGGCGTGGAGGTGGTGTGTCTGAGTCGGGTGATTCTTTCAGGAGGGTCCAGAGGTGTTTGTACCAGAGCGCGGCATCGGTGGCATAGCTTTGGGCGGTTGCGAGCTTGGTGCGCCGCCAGGGAAGGGGTTTGCGGTGGTGTTTGCCGCGGGGGTTGGGGTTGGTGGTGGAAGGCCGACCGGGGAGGTAGCGGTGGGTTGTGAGGTCGGGGAAGTCGGATGGGAATGAGGAGTGGTGGAGGGTTGCTGCCATTTTGGCTTGGTTGAGTGTCTGGGTGGGAGATGTGCCAGCTGGCTAGGGCTGGGTTTTCAGGGAGGTGATCTTGGAGTTGTGTCTGTGCTTTTGAAAACTCACAAGGCGCATTGGTGGGGGGGAGTTGGCAGGAGATGGAGGAGTGTGGATGGGGCGGCGGGTGAAATAGGGGATATAGTTACTTGGCCCCAAGTCTGAAGGGGATGAATCACGAGATGACGTTGAGGATTGGTGCTGTGTGAGGCGATGAAGAGGCCCAAAGTGGCAGTGTGGGGGTCTGCCTGTTGTCTGAGGTGCCCCGGCCAGCTGAAATAGGAATGGCTTGGATGAGGACGGTGAGGACGCGAGCGCCTCGCCCGCAATCCATTCCTTGGCAGTCGCACAACTCTCAACTCTGTGTGGAGGGGCTTAATGAGTTGATGTATTGATGATTCTCCACTAAAACATAAACGGCTGGAGCATTGCATCGGGGATAATTCTTGTGGCAGGACCACTTCCTTTTGCCTGACTGAGGTGATGACAGGGGTTGCGCCAATGCTCAGCCCTGAACACCCCTGTCTTGGTGGCCTCTCTATAATCGACATCCCGCCTGCTGGTTCAGCCCAGTGCCAAGTATCGGCGATGTGTGGGGCTGAATAGCACCCTGCATCGTGGGCTGGTCTTTGTCCCCAGCTTTTGGACCTATTTCTTTGATAGAACGCAAATGAAACCTGAGCTGAATTCACTCAGCACGCAAAGTGACAGATTCGGAATGCACCATCAACAACAGTAGAGGGCCTTGTGGCGCAACGGCTAGCGCGTTCGCCTCCAGAGCGAAAGGTTATCCGTTCAAATCGGGTCAGGGTCAATTTCTCTTTTTGTGTCCACCAGCACTTGGGCTTGGTTCCCATTTTACATCCACTTCCATTGTCTCTTGCCCCTCTGGACTTTTGCAGAAGTGCACCAAGAGGTGTCCGAGTTTGAACGATTGTCCCACCATGAATATGCAAGAGACATCGACCTTTACATTTTCTTAGTCTTTTGCCGATTAACAACAGAGCCCGTTTTGGTTTCTTGACAGACTTTGTAGTTTGAGCTTCTGTGTATTGTGAACTCCACAATGCCCACCATTGGCTCTGGTTAAATGCCATATGTCTTCCTAGCCTGCGGAAATAAACTCTTTGGTTTCATCCACCCCAACATATCTGTATCCCAGGTTAGTACCACTTTCCAAGAAGACCTCTTTCCACTTACACGCTCAGCAGAATCTCGGCAAATTCATCGACATCCCCCCCTTTCCCACAGCTGAGGAACTTCTCAAAGGAGTAGTTCGTGATAACAAACTGTGGCTCCTCCTTCCACCGTCGTTGGAACTCAGAGGAAGAACTCGCTTCCCACAGCCATCGGCTGAGTGTCCAGCGGTGGGTGAAGCCCCAAGGATCGAGGTCGTCTGTTTCGCCAATGTCAGCGGTGGAGATGGGCAAAGCTAAAGCAACACACACCTTTACCACCCGAGCCCGTCAGCATGGTATACATGGTCATGACCGAATATGCCATGACGACCGTCCTACGCAGCGACTCGGCAAATATCCACCTCTGCGACAAGTCAGTCAATGTTCCCCAACCAACTTACCACCACTTTCAGGCACAGATAAACCCAACTCACCTCCCACTCGACCCCCGCCCCTTCCAGCAAGCTGCCTCCCTCTCTCTCTCCGTCCTCTCCGTCCTCCCCTCCCAAATTCTCCCGTATCTTGCACAACTCCCCCAACCACCCCCTCAGGCGCCCCATATCCCTCTCCCCGGCCGCCCTCAGCGAAACATCCCCATCAAAAAGCCTCACAACCTGGTACAAAAACAACGCCTGCGTCCTGGCCAGCTTCTCCGTCGGCGTGACGCCACCATTAGAACCCCCGCACAGTGAGCTTCCATCCCGTCCCTCAGTAGCGAATAACTCCCCTGCACTGGCGTGGAGGTGCTGGATTACGCTGGCGGTGTTGGACGCGGTGCGGTTCGAGTAGAGGACGCAAGAGGCGAAGCAGGACAGGATGGACGGCGGCTTGTGGTGGCGGTAGAGGAGGGGGTGGAGGAAGGGGGTGGTGGTGGAGGTGGCCATGGTGGTGATGAAGGAGCGGACGGAGGTGAGGATGTGGTAGAGGGGGGTGGAGGGGTCGTAGATGTCCCAGGGTTTGAGGCGGTTCTGGAAGACACATAGAGCAGAGAGTTAGAGGGGGAGGTGAAAGGATATGAGGTTGAGATGGGGTAGGAGGGAAAGGAGGGAAAGGAGGGCGACTTACACAAGCGGGAGCCATCTTTTCGTAGGCGAGCAGGGCCTCGTCGTCGATTGGGGTCGAGGGACGGTCGATGGGAGACTCATGGGTCGGGATGAGCCACTGGTGTGACGGGGTGGCGATGCTAGGGTCGAGCAGGTCGGAAAAGATATCCATGGGGGTGTCGGTGTCCCTCGGAGCATCCAACACGGGTGGCGAAATGTTGGTGTCAAAATCGGGCTGCAAGTCAAAGTTTAGGTCACCGCAGTTGTCACCGAATGACAGCCCGTTGGTGGAACCGAAGAAAGAGTCAGCGGGGCTATTGAATGGCGACACGTTCCCGTAAAGGGGGGTTTCGGGAATTTGGGCGGCGGAGGGACCCGCTGCTTTGGGCCGGGTGTAGACGCACAGCAGCTGCTTTTCGGCGCACCGGGAGCATACTGGCGTCCTCCGATTACAGCGCCTTTTTGCCTGCACGCAGGTGTTGCAGTTCTTCTGCCTCGATGCTGGCGCATCGGGCGCTGTTGTGGAATTGCCCATTCGGTTGTGATGCGGCTGCGGTGGATGATGCAGCATGTTGGAAATGAAGCGGAGATGAACCTTGAGGGTGGGTTTCAGGGGATCTTCCAGGCCTTTGTTCCGCTTGGCGCCCGATTAGAAGTCCGCAAACTCCGCTGCCCACGGATTGGTCGGGTCGGGAAGACCCGCACACAGAAAGCCGTCTCCACCCCAAAGTCCGCAACGGTCCGGTGGGTACCGGATCGGATCATCGAATCGTCATAAACAGCTTCATCAGCCGCTGGAATGTGCCTAGGTTTCAGGCAAGAAAACCACTGCATCTGAGCCATTGTGAAAGATACATGCTTGCTGTCAAAGCGGGGTGTTGGATGTAACATTACAGATTATATCGTATTCTCATCGGGCTTCGAGCTATTTTGCCCCTCGAGTACATTTACCAACATGGTATCTCATTTTCTTGTGATTTAGGTGTGGTCTGCACCAGGATGCAACCTGACATATTCCTGGGTTGCACCTTTCCGCCCACAACCTTCATAACAATATCGCCTTTTTACTTTCGGTGGACAAGGCAGACGGGAGGAGCCTCGCATGGCGTGAGAGATCTCCTCGTTGGTAATATGAGAGACGCCCTGGCGTAGGATACTGTCTGTTGCCCATTTTGAACTAGGGATTTCGTGATCGGCAGCGAGTGGGACGCCAGCAGGCATTAATCCAGGATCCGGCAGGTGTGACACGGCACGTTATAACACAGTGCTGTTGTGCAGCGCAAACCCCTCTACCTTGAGCATCCTGTGCCCTACGGGGACTCGGTGAAGTACAGGCCGCCAACGCCGGTGCACTAAAAAAAGTCCTTCTGTGTACAGAAGTTGATGCGCGAACCTCCATGATGAAAGCTCGACTCCATACCACCAAGTAGATTTATCATAATACACTGTCCGTTCCTTTTAGTCCCCCAAGACCGCGATACCATAAGGAAGAAGCGACACGTGTAGGGGAGGTTGACTGCCTGCTGCAACCCCCTATCCTCAGTACTCGACGTGTTGCCTAACACCGCCTAGCAGGATCGCCATTCGATACTACTACCTGCCAAGCCTGTCATCCACGAATCTATCAGTCTCGGCAGGGGTGGTTGACGACTCCAGACATTGAATGACGCCAGCTCCCTGTCTTGGCAAGGCTTAAACAACGCTGGGCATCCCCCCTTTGTCTTCTAATGTCCGAATGCAACGACACCTTGCACGAGATAGACCACGCACGGTATCGCGTGAGTCGCGTGGCTGGACCGCAAGCGCGCGTCTGGTCATGCGGGGGGACGAATAAATTGGCGTGCAGCCAAATGCCGAGGGGGGGGTCAGTTCGCAGCTCCCGCCTTGGCTGGCAATCCGCCTGCTTGTTTAGGCAGGAGACAATGTTGTTTCTGCAGTCAGAGCAGCAGCAAACCACGACTGGCATGTTTGTTTTTGGAACGCCGTTGGGGGGAGGCTGCAGAGTTTAATTATGACCGGCTCCTTTTTGGGGCATTTCTGTGGTTTGTGCTAGGCTGCGGTGCCCGGCGATTGCAACCTCGAGGTCATGGCGGATGATCGGGCAGGGCACACAAGGTGGACGTGTAACCCGTTACGAGGCGTGCGTGGTGGCGATGACTTGAGTCGGAACATAAAAGGGGGCTTTTCTTGACCCATTTCGCTGTTGCTAAATTCATCACAGTTCTCTAACCGTGTCAATTTCAGCACCATGAAGGGACTGCAACTAGCTACGGTTACCCTCACCGGCCTGCTTTCCGTGGTGTACGGGAAGGAGATCAAGCCTGACGATGGAGTCTCTGCGTTGTATGATACTGGCGTGATCCATGAGCAGCTGATGGCCAAGAAGACGGTCAGTAGTCAAATTTCCTGCAAAGGAAAGGAAGAAGAAAACTAATTTATCATCCAGGCCTCATGGGACCGCCAGAGGAAGAGCGGGGCGTTCAACTCGAGGAAGTGGAGGAGCCGACCCGGCGCCAAAAACGTCGTCACCTGCTCCAACGGCACAGCGAAGGTCATTCCCGGCGACCCGCTCAACACGTTCCGCTGCAACAACGTGGATTTCTACGACTTTGTCAGCCATGCCGATCTGGGCAGCCAGACCGGCGAGGGCTCTTCGTCCTGGGGCTGGACAAGCTCGAGCGGCCGCGAGTTTGTGGCCATTGCTCAAGCAGACGGTGCTGCGTTTGCCGAAATCAACAGTAATGGAAAGCTCATCTACCTCGGCCGTCTGCCCCAGTCCCCCGAGGCACAGCCGAGTATCTGGCGAGAGCTCAGGGGGTACAAGAACTACATTGTCATCGGGAGCGAGGCCACAAACCACGGGGTTCAGATCTTTGACTTGAGCAAGGTAAGAATTGGGGTGGTAACCGAACTGCATTCCTGACATCGACTGCTGACACAAATCCTCAGCTGCTCAAAGTCGACCCGAAGAAGCCCGTAACTTTCAATGGCAAGTCTGACCTCACCGGTTACTGGAACGGGCTCCCCGTCGGTCGCACCCACAACGTGGTGATCAACGAGGAGAAGGAGTATGGCGTTGCCGTTGGCGCTGCCCCGCGGTCCGATGCCTGCCGCGCCGGTCTCATATTCTTCGACCTCAAAGATCCGAGCAAGCCGAAGAGTCTGGGCTGCGCCTCTGGCGATGGGTACGTCCACGATGCTCAGTGCCTCGTGTACCGCGGCCCCGATACGAAGTACTCCGGCCGCGACATCTGCTACGGCTACAACGAGGACACCCTGACGATGTAAGTCGCGCCAACCTTTCAGCAAACACAATGGAACTGACACCCAACAGCTACGACGTCACCAACAAAAACACCACCAACATCATCTCCCGCACTAGCTATACCGGCGCAAGCTGTACGTTTCTTCCTCCGTTTCTCTCTTTCCCCCCTTTCTTTCTCCACTCGTACTAACCCCCACAGACACGCACCAAGGCTGGGTAACCAACACCGCCTGGCAAGAATTCCTCCTCCTCGACGACGAACTCGACGAAGCCAACAGCCAAGGCCCCGCCGCCTCCGGCAACCCCATCACCTACATCTGGGACATCCGCTCGCTCGAGGCCCCGAAACAAACAGGCTTCTACAAGAGCTCTGCCACCAGCATCGACCACAACCAGTTCGTCGTCGATGGCTTCGCGTACCAGAGCAACTACGGCGCTGGGCTCAGGGTGTTGGATGTTAGGAGCCTGGCGAGGGATCCGACCGGTGCGGGGGTCAAGGAGGCGGGGTATTTTGATGTGTATCCCGAGGATGATGGGGAGGCGAATGGAGGTGTGGTGGATTTTGTGGGGACGTGGAGTCATTATCCATTCTTTAAGAGTGGGTATATTTTGGTGAATACGATTGAGAGGGGGGCGTTTGTGGTCAAGTTGAGGAAGTACTAGTGCTAGGGGGTAAGGGGAGGGTTTGCTGGTGGCGGGTGGGAAGCGCGATATTGAGAGACAAGGGGGTGTGCGAGCTAGGTAGTAGAGATGCATCCAATAGTACAGCAGCCTCTTAGTATTCGGCAACTGCTATGTGGAAACTACCAGATATTGTACTACAGCTGGACATACACCCGACGCCCGAAGATGCTGCCATCTGGGCTGCAGAAATCCACTTCAATTCAAGGGTCAGGGTGTGGGGACGTTACCAGGAGCTAAGAAAGGACTGGAAAAACAACTGGTTACGGACTCACCTCGAGCGCACGATGGACGAAGCGAAGAGATATGCTATACTTCCAGCCTTGAAGACAATATATCTTTGGCAGCGTCTTTGGAAGATCACCCGTGGGCCTACCAACAATGAGGCAGCTCTCGTGCCTTGCACCTAGGAGAGGGATGGTGATGAATAGTTTGGGGAATGATATCGGATACATGGGTATCTAGGCCTGTATGTTATTGCAAAGCCCTTAAGGGCTTTTCGGAAAACTTAGAGCCCTTTAGGAAAGACCTAAAGCACTTGAAAAAATGTTTAAGGGCCATATAAATACGAGGATCATAATATCAATGATGCTAAGGCAGCACTACCTGTGCGGGCTAGCTTTATGCGTAGGTTGGGTTGATGGATGGTGCAAGTTGAGAGAGAAAATAAAATGAGTGATACTACTAGAAAAATGTGCCCTTGCGAGGGGCTTTCCTTCGCATCGCCTCTTTTACAGCGTTAAACTTCTATATTCTTGTGCTACCGATGATCACTAAGCCCTACGAATCTTTTCGTTGCTTCAGAGCTGACACATCCCATTTGTCCAACCCCAACCGCATGATCCCTTCTCACGCATCGCTGTATTTGGGACCATCCATTGGATGAGAACCCTATTTCGAATATTATTAATCTTCATTGCGCAGAAATGCAAAGTTTCGCTTCTGTCGGGCCTCATCAATTGACACCAAAAGATGAAGCTGCTGCACCTGAGATTTTCACCGTCGGCGTTTAACAGTGTAACATTGACGCGCAAGTAGATGCAGTCTAGAAAGCTTTTAAATAACCAAAGGGTATGCTCTGCATCCAAAAGGGCCCTCGCGTGGACGCAGGCCAGTCCCGGTCCAATTACCCACCCAAGTACGAAAGTGTGACTAGCAGCCACCCGCCTTACAGGGCGGACAAGCTGGCCGGTAATATCATGCCGCCCTTTGCGCACATTTACCAGGTCGAAGCCAGCAGATAATAATGCATCAAGCGGGCGAGGTCACGCCAGATGCTGAGGCCGAAGGTAACGATTTGTATACAGGTACAAAGCCTCACAGCTTATTAACGGCGGGTTTTAAGCGGCCTTAGGTGCTGTATGTCTAATTACGGCGCTGGCCCGGTTGCCTCTTCTGACCGAGGATTAATTAGCAATGCGGCTGATTGGCTTTAGATGCTTACATCTGATAATCTAAAACGAAAATTGAACATTTGAAAGCATGCGTTGTAGATGAGCTTCACGGTCTTCAGCCAAAAAAATATAGCCCAGCCTTTAGACCTGAGGGGCAAAGCGAACATTTGGATGGTCGCGTGTGAGAAACACACTGAACGAGCCGCATACCTACCGGATATATCCATATGCTTTGGATCGATAGCTCTCTGCATAAATAAGAGCCTCGACCGCCCGAAAGTCTTGCCATTCTCCAAGTCTTCTCATCCTCTCTGACATTCTTCCACCCCTCCTTTCCTACAAAGACGACAGGTAGCCCCATTTCTCCAACATGAAGCCGCCCTCCACACTTTTCCTGGCATTATTCGCCACCAGTCATGCCTTCAACGTCCCCACTGGCCTTCCCGATGGAGAATACACCATCTCCTTCGACGCCAACGGCAACGCAATCGGTGAACTAAGATTTATCAAGGAATTGAGCGAGGTCAACACCACCGCCCACGCCATCGAAGCCCGACAGACCAGCCTGCCCGGCCCAACTATCAACTGCCGTGACCGCAGAGTCACGCGGGGCGACTACGATAACGCCGTCGCGAGCATGAAAAACGAATGTGATAAGGGCATCTTCTATAACGCCCGAACGGCAGTGTGGTGGACGAGCGGCAGCGCAATCGCGTATCTGTGCAACTACGACAACTCAAACCGATGCTGGCGGGGCGAGGTGGAGCAGGCCACCACTTTGGTTGACACCAATTGCGGGCGGAGTACCGTTGGGTGGGTGTATATTGATACGTATAAGAAGTCGTATGGGAGGGAGAATAGCGGGGTGTCTATTTGCTTTTGAGAGGCTCGATGGACCATGGTCACGGCGTAATTTGAAAGGGGAGTCCCGTCGCTGCTTGCGTCTTAGGTCTAGAGAACGAAGCAAATAGTAGATGTACTGCATTGTGTACCTTCTCTCCTCCAAACGAAAGAGTTCTCCCTACCTCGTCATCAATGCTATTGCATCAGTACAGACATAGACAAGTAGGAAGCCCAGGCTTCTTGCCGCCCTTAGGCTTACAAGGCCCAACATCATTCCCGTTACTAATACCAGTGCACATATATCTCTCCGTGACGCTATACCAGCTATAATCGAACTAACCGTGCTTAGTCTTACCCAAACAGTCGTGAAAGATATTCTCGAGCCTAGTGTTGTAAAATTGGTACGACTTATCTGTGCTGCTGCCGTTACAGATTATAAGCACGCCCTAGACGCTTATTAAGTATTCCTTAAATGCGCGAATAGCGTTACAGGCGTCGTTGATGTTCCACTTAACGAGCTTGACGTCGCCCTGTTTGTTGTCACAGCCGGCGGCTATAGTGAGGGTGGAGAGGGCGAGGAGGGAGAGGATGGATGTGAGGTGGCTGGTGGGCTGTGATGGGGTTATTAGTGGTTGTTTTTAGATAAGCTCGAGAGAGGAAGGTTCTTACCATGTAATTCTTCTGCGTGTTACGAAAATGACGTCGGGATTGAGATATCATGTCAGCGAGTATGGGGATATCGACCAGTCGCAGCTTGTAAGATGGTTTGTCATTCCTTACAGTAAAGCTGAAAATTAAAATAGTACCCTGTGTAGCATCGATTCGCATTCGCTTAGCTGGGTGCACAGAAGAAAAGACACGAGCTAATGCAGTTGATCGTCTTCATTGGCTAAGACCGTTCTACTACGCCTACAGCTACGGCAAATGGCACGACATTATCGCCGATGACAAGGTGACGGCCCGTCTTCGCTCCATTGCCACCCCCATACCGAACCACCAAAACTTAACGACATAAAACCCTTCACAGACTGGTCAGTCCGCTACTGCAGTCAGATCATGTCCGGTTCGTCGGCATCTCAATCATTTGAGTACCACCTAATTCCGGCTGACCAGGAGCACAAGTATAGACCGGCGGCGGCATGATCACGACCGGCGTATCAGGCACGGGCGTCATCGGTTGATGCTGCGCCGGGGGTGGAAATCCAGCGTCGTATGCCTCTTGAGGCTTGGGGGCCAATGTCTTCTTCAAGCTCTGCCGATGGAACCACAAGATGCCGGCAAAACTGATTGCAAGTAGAATCACACTGCCGATGACGATTCCCGCGATGGCGCCGGCGGAGATGCTGGTAGACAACGCTCCTGGGATGGTGTTCGCTCCGCCTGATTCATCTCTAGAATCTCCTCCCCTTGAAGTCCCAGACTCCGAGCCGCCAGAGCTACTGCTGTCACTACCAGCGCCTCGAGTGGCGGTTGTTCCACCTCCAGCGCCTGTAGCCGTACCTGTCGGTGTCGTGATCAGGGCCGCAATGCGACTTGCGGGAAGACCGTTGATATCGGATTCGCACAGCCCAGATTCGCCCGATATTGGAAGGACTCCGAAGTAGCCCTTGGGGCAACAAAAGTACGTGCCTTTCTCCAGAGCGTACATATCCCATAACGAGTTTGCGCAAACAGGCCGGTTTTCGACGGCGGCTTTGCAGTCCGATTCTGACAAGGGTCAGCGCGCCTCCCGAGTAATGCGTCACCAGCAATCATTGCTTACCTGTCGGGCAACAGTATATGGAAAGTACAGCATCTAGGCAGAACTGATCCTTCGGACAGCAGTTCTGGTTGGTAAATCCGTACCGCTGAGTACATTTTGACGGCGCGTCAGCGGGACAATCGGCGCCCATGTACCCCAGCGGCCATCCGCCTCTATATTCCTGTCGAGGTGTAACATAGTGTGCTGCGGCTACTGGAGCTAGTCTGCGGTGTAACTGCGCTGCACCGAGTGCCGTCCGGTCTTGGCTGTACCTGGAGTCCATCGTCACGAGTGTCGCGTACGCAGATGCGAAGAGTTCTGGCGCGACGGAAATGAAGGGAAAGTCGGGGCCCCAGCCAGAACGGCCCCCGAATGGGCTGAAGGGGCACGGACATGCCGGCGGTTGCTGGCTGAAACTGGTGGTTAGATGAGCTGCAGCCAAGACTCTGAATGCGACCATACCTTGCCACGTTTGCCTTGGGCGGTTGGCCGTGGGTGCCTAACGGCGCCATGAGTCTGCTCGGGTATGTCAACTCGTGGAGTCGTAGCCTTTTTGCGTGAGGGAAGTATTCATGTAGACATTGTGCTCGCGGGTGGAGACGCAAAGCTTGATGGTTCCCTGTCCTTGTTGGCCCACTTGCCAAGAAGATTCACAATGTCTCTGTGGTCTGTTTGTGGCGTTTTCCTCATACTCGTCAAGGCTATCGATGAAGAAACAAAAACAGCGTCTCTTCAAGGTCTCCCTTTGAGTTTCAACGAGACGAGCGAAGGCGGCGAGAATGTCTTTTTCAGGCACTTTAACAGTCGATGTAACTTGCCTGAATCGTTCCCTTGCTTCCCGTTGTATCGTTATCAAGATCGTCGCCATCGTCGTAATGCGTTCGGGAATCATCCTCTGAGTTTCCCGACTGTTCACTCGAGGCTTCATCGTCCGAATTATCCGTGGCCGGCGACGAGTTGACGGGACACCCAAGCTCCAAAAGCAGCCAGCAAGTATCCACACAGCCCTTCCATGCAGCCGCGTGTAATGCCGACATTCCAATCGAGTTCGAGAATCCAACATTTGGTGAGAGGCCGACCAGGAATCTGATGACGTCGCAGTTGCCAGCCTCGGCTGCGGCAATGAGAACGTCCGGCGTTATCAGACCTACGATGTCCACTGGCGACCCTCTCGAAGTATGGGCGCCTAGTACGAAATTGGCTAGTTTAAGAGCTGTCGCGTTGTCTAAAGACTCGTTCTGAAGGCCGGCTGCGATGCTTAAGGCTGTGGCTTCGCATGTCAGCCCTTAACTGCGCCTGACGGCAATTCCGATGTCGACGCCCTGATTCAAGAGCAACCTGGTTAGATCAAGGTCTCCGAGGCGAATAGCGGAGAAAAGGAGGGGATCTTCGTTGCCTTGGGCCGGCAAGTTGGCTATCGCGCCGCGGGAGACTGTTAGGGTATTTTCCACCAGAGTGAAGGAGTTCAACAGAGGCGAATACGGGTCTCAAGCGTAGAATAATAAGGGGGTAGAGGCATTGCATTGAAATCTGAACCTCCAAAAATACAGCAGATTCTCCAGCTTCTTATCCTCAGAACCTCAATAATCCGCCAAACCATCCCCAGCGCGTACCCCGCGCGCGAGCAGCTCACGCCGCCTTCAGCGGCTCCGTATAACCAATCTGAACAAGGCAAGCCACTGCAAAAGCAAGCTAAGCAGTTCGCTCTGGCCGGTAGCCAGGCCCAGGCCCTCCCTTCGTAATCAGCCCAATGGGGTAGAATTGCCCTGACAGAGACTAAAAGACGCCATGTCCGGAATGTCTTCCCAGGAGAGACGATTAGAAAACCAGGAATCTAGGTGATAGTCGTCTGGTCGACTTTCGAGCGGTGAGAGGCAAAGCTGGGACTACATTGTTTGGGGCTACTCGCTTGCCGGGGAGATCATTGAAAGGATCACGGGGCAGTTTCTGGAAGAATATGTGTCAACAACTCTCTTGGAGCTACTTGGCATTAAGGGCACGTCTTTTAAGCTCGGACGACTGGATATTAAAAGCTTGCCGAACCCTATGCCGCGCTTCCGGACGGAACCTTGCATCACCTCCAACACCGACAGATTTTCGAAGATACGTTCTTCGAGGCATCTGGTGGCTCTTCGCGAGCACCAACGACCTGATCACATGGCCTTGGCGACACTTAACGCTATCGACGAATCAGATTGCAAAGTCCTGGAGGAGATCCCCAATATCATCAGCAAGCACGCCGCCATCTTGAACCCCTCCGTCCGAGAGCGGTCTTACGGATTTGGCTGGACCCGCATCCAGCTTCCAGGAGTAGTGGGTATTATCGGTGGTAACTTTCCATTGTGGAGCATCAAGGATCAGCCGATACTTGGTAACAAAAACCTGCTCATGCTCTATCACCAAGGCAGCATAGTTGGCTACTACACCCACATAGCTCTTTTCCCCGATACCAAATCGGCCGTCATTGCACTCTCCAGCTCCATTGCGCTCAGTGACCCTACGGATTGGATGTTAAGAGCAAAGATTCAGGCACTTTTCGATTTTGAGGATGGTCAGGATTACGTCAAATTGGTTGTAGAGGCAAACTCCCGCCAGATAGCCCAATACGCCACCCTTGCTCGTCAAGTCTCACTGAAACTAGAATCATGCGCTGATCCGGTCAAATCAATACCCCTCGAAGCCTTTGTCGGCAGGTACTCCCCAATCAGGACAAAGGGGACGGAGGTGTTTGTAGGTGGTCACAGCAGAAACCAATTAGAAGCAGGCGATTCATTGAGGCACAAGGAAACGGACCTGTACACAAGAAATATTACATACCTACCTCCGTAGCGAGGGTCTGCCTTCAAATACTAGAGTCTCCCCAACTTAATATGACTGTCCCGGCTCTTCTTCACTTCCGCGATGAGCTCGCCCATATCCTGCCTGGCGTCAAGATAAAGACCACGTAAAAGTCGAACAATATCATGAGTGGAGTACGCCGTCACATAACGGTTGAGAAATTAAACGCTCCTGAGTGACCAGATGAACCGTCTCGGACTCGGAGCTGTTGGATATACCATGCATAAACCCACATATCAATGTCAACTCGTGCACACCTACACATGGGTACCTAGAGTTTTTTTCTGTGCTCTGCTGCGTTGAGATGCCACATGTTAAAATCGGTAGGTACCTACAGTCTATACTGGAAAAGCTTCTATCATGCAATTGCACCATGTACTGGATTATTTCACAAACCATTCGCCCCATGACCAAATGCCCGAGGTCTTCGGACCTGTGGACCAATCAGCTCGAAACAAAGAAAAGCCCGAGCACTGACGATTGGCTGTTCGGAGATAAGAGACAGGAACTTACTCGTCTGAGGACGCGGCGCAGCACGGGTCCAGTCCGTGCTACCAAGCGTCTGACATCGGCCATCACAAATCCAACTTAGAGTCCGGAACCGACCGGGTTCGGTCAAGCTCGGTCTCGTCTCCCTTACTAAGCCGTGGATTGAGACCGGTGCTGTAGCCTCAGAGAGTATTAAAGGCCAAGCAGGTCGTGCATTGCTTCTCGTCAAGATTTTCCATCCGCATCAGAACTCACACCCCATTTTACCCATTTTGCCAAAGAAACCGTTATCCTTTCCCAAAATGGCCACCACTGAATCACCCACGATCGCCATCATTGGTGCTGGCCTCTCTGGGCTATGCCTCGCTCTCGCCCTTCACCAGCAGTCCATCCCATGCACCGTGTACGAGTCTCGTCCTGAGCCGCTCAACATCGGAGGTGCCGTGATGCTGTCCCCCAATGCCCTCCGCATCCTCGACGCGCTCGGCGTCTACTCCACCATCAAAGCCCAAGGCTACAACTTCGACAATCTCCACTTTCGCGATGCATCCAACAACCTCATCGAGACTTACGAATTCGGCAGCCAGACCAAGTACGGCTACCCTGCCTTGCGCATCTACCGCCACATCCTCATCACCGCCCTCCTCTCCGCCCTCTACAAGCACCAAATCCCCATCAAATACCGCCACAAATTCAGCCACATCATCACTGAAACCCCCACCACTGTCACCTTCGCCTTCACCTCCCCCCCAACCACCACCACAGCAACCCTCCTCATCGGCGCCGACGGCATCCACTCTTCCGTTCGCAAATACCTCTACCCCGACCTCACCCCCCACTTCACCGGAATGGCCGGAATAACCGCCGCCGTCCCCACCGCCAAGCTAAACCTCCCCCCCGACATTTCCCTCCCCGTGACATTCACCTCCCCGCAGCACGGCGCCTTCGTCATCGCCCCGCAAGGCCCCAACGGCGATGAAGTCCTCATCGGGAAACAAAAACGCCTCACTTCCGACCCGGGCAGGGACGGGCTAGACGCTCTCATGGCAGACACTGACTCGCACATTGCCTTCCTGCGGGAGAACTCTTCGGTGTTTCCGGAAGTGGTGCAAAATGCGGTGCTGGATATCCCAGCGGACAAGGTCAATGTGTGGGTGTTTTATGTGGTCCCGCGCCTAGAGCGGTGGGCGTCGGAGGGGAGGAGGGTGGTGATTTTAGGGGATGCGGCGCATGCGATCCCGCCGTCGGCGGGGCAGGGGGTTAATCAGGCGTTTGAGGATGGGTATTTGCTTGCGTTGTTATTGGGGGAGGGGAAGGGGGGGAGGGTGGACTGGGGAGCGGCATTGGGGTTTTGGCAGGAGTGGCGGCAGGAGAGGGTTGGGAAGGTGTTGGAGTTGAATGAGCAGATTGATTTGAGGAGGTTGCCGGTGAGGGATGACGAAGTGAGTGTGAAGGAGGAGAAGTTTGACTTGGGGTGGTTGTATGAGCCGGATTTTCGTGGCGAGGTGGAGGCGTGGGTTCGGGGGAATGTGAAGGAGGATGCAAGTGTAGATAAGTAAGTAGGGTGTGTACAAATATTTCAGAAAAGAAAGGAAGCCGATTCCTCTGAGTTTGTCCGGATGGAACTGGTGTCTTGAGAAATCTAAAGTTTCCCCTTTGCCCTCATCAAATCCTCCTAAGAGCATCACTTACAGCCTAGGCAATATGCCAATTCGCCCTCGTCTTCGGGTGAAGTTGAACCTGGCCTAGTAATCGGCCACGGTAACAGACCCATCACGTTGATACGTAATGGCACCTAGTCCTCCAGGGTATTCCGCCGCCTGCATTGTGTTCTGAAATGCCTCTGCAAACCCACAGAGGATCGCATCGAGATCGCTTGTATCACCCTTGACAGCCGCCCTCACCGTACTTCATTGCTGGTGACGTAACGGGTAGCCCAGTCTTTAGGAACATTTTTATCCAATGGCGGAGGCATGAAGAAGAACTCGCTCGCGCTGGGGATGTCGTCGTACCCGTCGTCGTAAAAGAAGGCTACCTTTTCTGGTCTGCTTCTGATTTCAACATCTCTTTACGCCTGGCTCGCAGAAGCGCTTGTTGTTATATACTCCCAAGGCCTCGGGCGATACAAAGCCAGCATTTGGATACGGTCGTCCCGTGTTGTATTTGCGCAGTGGCTCACAATGTCGCCGAAACCCAGGTCGTTTCCGGTGAAAGAACAAGTTGCTAGGTCCGATGACTACGGCTTCCAGTTTGAGGTCTGTTTGCCTTTCTCGTCGCCTTTTAAGAACTGCGCAGCCGTCTCCCCACTGTACACCCAGGGCCGCCAGTCCAAGGTGGGGACGTCGTGCGAGAAGCGGATGATTTGGTTCAGGATGGTGTAGCGTGGCTGCTGTGCCCCACACTCAGGTCATTACTTGATTAGGACTAGCGTAGGTGGACCGTGCGCCCTCGGAATTATCTTAGGCGTGGCCGCGGCTCCTGGTAGGTTAGATCAATCACCATCCTTCACACTCATTTCTCAATGGCCATGTAGCTGCCCCGGCCGCGACTGCAACCGTTAATCGTGTCCAGCGGTGTTCCCGCGCCAATCCCAGCGGCGCATGATGGGATACCGTACGGGGGCTGTCAGGTTCACTGCGTCTCTGCTGTCGAGATACGTGGCGATGGTGGCTGTCTTCGAAGTTGCTCCACTAACAGAATCCACACAAAAATTCCTCCAGGCAGGACCACCTCATTCCCGATCGGCCGAATGCCAGTCTTTTACAAGAGAGAACATGCTCCTGCAGTGTCCAGGATCGGGTGTTAGTCGATTGTTGAACCTTGGAAATACTCCAGACCTGTAGGACAACATACGGATTATCCGTTGGAGATATCTCCACATCGGTATCGAAAAGGAATGGCAAATGACAACTCCTCGTCTCGTCCACTCTCATCTAGCCGTTCGAGGAGCCCGTCACTTGCTCCTTTCGCCCTGGAGGCTCGTCTTGAACGATGCAGAGGCTGTCGATACACAAGTGGCGAAATCTAAGAGCTCTCGTGACCTTGGTTGTATCTCTTATGCTTGTATATGCGGGATGAGGAGGACGAGTGGAAGGTGAGGCGCGCATATTTGCGCCGTTGGACAATGTCATGGAGAATCCGGCGATGGGGAGCGCTGCAGTGGCGTTGAGGGCGTTTTTTGGTGTCGGGTTTGGGGGAGGGGGATGTGGTGGTGGGGATGACGGTTGAACAGGGGGGTCAAGATGGGGAGGAGGAGTGTTGTTGAGGTGGAGGTGAGGAAGGAGAGGGGGAGGTCAAGGATGCTTTGGTTACGGGGAGGTGTGATGATTGATTTTTGGATATAGGAGTTGGGATGAGATACTCCTCTGCTGGGATCACAAACGTTAGCTAAGCCAGGGACCCACTGTTATCCCCCGGCAGGAAGGCTCCCACCCAACAAAAATAAAGGCACTCCAAAGAATTGTCAACGTCAGGCTACACTTCAGCAACAACCGAAAAGCAGAATATTTCCGAATAGATTTGAGTCGCTGTTTCAGTTCATGTCAATCCCCAGAACACTTCAGAATTATATTCAGATGGATATTGGGCCTGTGGTTGTGAACCGTGTTTATCCCATTTTGGGAGAAATGTATTGAATGTATGACGATCACTTATATGTGAGTTCCTTTTATTTTGTGGGGGGAGGAAGGGGACCAAACCAGTAACAGTGGGCCCCTGACCGAGCTAACGCGTTTATCCCTGGCAGAGGAGTACAGTGGTCTGGCGGGCATAATCAGAGCTGAGGGGCGGGCCTCTGCATCCAATGAACACGTTTTGCGCGGCTCCATACCAAGACATTGCGCGTCATCTGGGACGCGAATACATTGGCGGCCTCCCCATTCTTATATTTCTTTCTGTGCTTCCTCGATCCTTCACTGGATTTGCACCACCGCCTACAACCTCACCATATGATGAACGAGCGACTGTGTCTGAGATGCCGGCTATCGTTCAAGGAACCGCGATGGGAGTTTTCGGGCGGTGCCTGGCGCGCCGAGAGCACCCATCACGAGACAGTGGAGAGCCTCCAGGCATCTCTTATCAGCGGCTGCCCTCTCTGTATCGCTCTGCAGAGTATAGTTCCACCCGAGCAGATGGTCGACTGCAGTAACGACAGATTACAAGAGTTTACAAGTTATGCGTCACTCTGCATCTTTGGAAATTCTAACTCAGTTGCTCAATCACGGGACGTTTCGGCTACGTTCTGGATCCCGGGCAAACGAGGGTTCGTGGTCCCGGGCAGGCGATCGCTCAACTTCCAACCACATTTTTCAGGAAAGCAAGACGCTCTGCGTAAAATAACACCCCTAGATGACACGACACCTGCGCATACTTCTGTTCGCTGGGCTGCGCCTGTCCGGGAGTGGGTGACGGAGTGTGTAGAGTCGCACACAGAATGTGGTCCCTTGGTTTCGAGTCCTTTCCGCTACCCGACACGGCTCCTCCAGGTTGGCGACCTATCCAGTCCAACTGTGCAGCTATTGGAGACAACGAAGGGCGATGCTGATATGGTTGGCCCCTATAACACACTGAGCTACCGCTGGGGCAACGCTCTACCAATCAGGCTGCTTACTACCAACATCGACAATTTCCGCCGTGAAATCGCTGTCAGCCTGCTGCCCAAGACATTAGCCGACGCGATAGTTGTTACGAGAACGATGGGGGTGCCATATCTTTGGATTGATGCACTGTGTATCATTCAAGATTCGACATTTGATTGGGAAAGAGAGGCCAGCGCAATGGCTGAAGTCTATGGACACTCTTACTGCAACCTTGCAGCCTCTCATAATCATGACTCGACTGGGGGGCTTGCTCCGAGGCTACAGGGCAGTCTTGGGCGGCCATTTTCGGTTCGGATTACGTGTCCATTGGGCATGGAGCCGCCCTATCTTGATACATGGCTGGCCGAGCAGGAATTCAAGGCTAACAGGGTAGACGCCGCACCCTTGAATTCGCGCGGGTGGGTGGTTCAAGAGCGGGCCTTAGCACAAAGGACGGTACATTTCACCTATGATCAACCCCTTTTCGAATGCCGCACTCTATTTGATCCCAGCTACGGGGGCCCCGGCCGCGGGAACCCCGCCCAACGACTTCCCAAAGTACCCGCACGCTCAGACGTCGAAACCGGCGCAATCCTGAATCATTACTGGCCTAGGATATTATATTATTATACTCAACGCCAACTCACCCAACCATCTGATCGTTCTCGAGCTATTATTGGAATTGCGCGCCTCGTACACGAAAGACTCGGGAATTCGCAATACCTTGCTGGGCTCTGGTCGACGAGATTGTTACGGCAGCTGCTGTGGATTTCATCCCAAGGTTGCCACCCCGTGACATACTGTGGCCCATCGTGGTCCTGGATTGGGCTCCAAATGGGGCTTATCTATTACGAAGAGACCGGCGACGATAGCCTTGATCGATTCGATACACAAGTACTTGGGTGGAAAATCACGACGACCGACGGATCTGAGTTCGGGTCCGTAACTTCTGCGTCGCTTCATCTTAAATCCCCTCTACATCCCTTAAAAGTCCTCTTACCCGCCGATGCTGGAGACTTTCCAAGATTTTGTTTTGACCCAGACGCCATTTTCGACAATGAGCTAGCGCAGGTATCCAATTCTTCCTGTTTTATTTACTGGGACTTGGAGGATGACCCCCGCATGCGGCACGATGACAAGATGCCGCATGTGTTTGCAGCACCTATCATTGAGACGCGGAGAGGTGGTAACGGTAACCATTTTGAATTAAGAGGTCTTGTCCTTCTTCCGATTGATGGTCAAGTTGATGTCTATTGCAGAGTTGGCATGTTTGGTGCCAGTGGTTCGCGAACCGACCAACATATGGGGAAGATTTTTCGCGGGAAGGACAAGATCATAACGCTGACCTAGCTTATGTAGCTATTTTAAATCACTTGGTGTGTTTCCGTTCGGTCACTGACTGTATCGTTCAATCACGTGCGGTTGGAGAAGGCGAGGACGCGGCTGGCTGACACCGGGCAGAACTCGGCGTCTCCGGCGTCCGCCGCGACGAGGGTTACTTCGGAGTAGCGGTAGATAAGGTCCATTTTGGAGACTTGGCTAGCAACTTCAGAGGGATTAGCATGGTCGATGCAGTACCGGTCCACCAAGACGTAGCTGGGCCGAGGGCGAATGTGGTGGTGATGGTGTACTGACCATCTGTGTTTTTGTCTTGGCAAGGGTAAGCGAGAAGGGAGGAGCGCCGGAACCTGCGCCCCAGAGGTAACAAAGTATTAGGCTAGGGCTGTCTCAGGGCTTTTCCGCCCAAGACAAGAGTGCCGAGACCTCCGTACGAAGAAGGGCTACCTTCATGAAAGCAAGCTACTTTAAAGAAAGTCTTCATGGCACTGACGTCTGTGAGTCAGTCTAACACTGAGAGTAACGTTACTATCATGGCTACCAGCATCCCCGTACTTCGGGTGCTCGTTAAAGACGTAAAGAACAGCATTTTCTCTAAGCGGCGGTACTATGGTACTTCAGGCGACGGCGGCATTTCACACCAGTTTAAGATAGTCCGCAAGATACAGAACGAAATGAATCCGGTGATACTTTCTATTCGACTAACTAGCAACGGGACAGATAGCAGCGAGTTAAGTGTCTTGAACAAGAGCAAAGGTGTCTCCCCGAGAAGAGGAGACATGTTGCACACGATTTAATATACCTATCTATCAGTTAGAACCGATCGCTACTGTCGATTCACGATCACTTAGACACAGCCCATTCAGAACCCTTAAACGCTGACCAATCAGGCCGGGGGAGGGTAATCGGCAGTTCCAATCCCGCCACAACTAACCCTGAGTAGGAAAGATTCCATTTAGTAGTGTACGGTATAACTAACGTCTTTCCTGGAAATGTTAGCCCGCTGCAAGCGCTAACACCGATTGTTCAAGCAATTCCTACAGATGGCGCGTTATCTTTCCATCAAGAGGAAACTTAGCTTGGGGGGCTGAAAACGGGCCTTTTGTCAGAAAGAAGGGGGTTCTGACCAGAGGCCAGAACTGTCAGAAAGAAGAGTCTGGAAACCACCAGAATAATAGATTTGTAACCATTGCCACAGATGCGCAATTGTAGCCGCGCGGCTTTGCCACACGGCTTGCCACTATTCACAGCTATAAGGAAAGTTCTCTGGCTGAGCCAGAGAGCCGAACAAGCAAGACAATCACGCAGTTACAACCCCTTCAATTCCACAGAATCCAGAGTGCAGTGCTTCTGACAAGTCCAGCCGTCGTCTTTACCAGCCTGTTTCTTTTAAAGCAAATATCAACACTAAGAAACCTCCTTAATACTAACTAGTTAAATCTCTGACACATTCCATAATTATGCAATTTCTGGGCGACAGGAGCTTCTTCATAAGTAAGCCCCCCCCACCCCCCTTAGAAGCTCAGCCCCCTACCAAAGCCAAACCCGTCTCAGCCCCCACTACATCCCAAAGGGTCTACCAACATACTGGCACATCTCCCAGCTCCTGCATGCGCAGCTAATGTTACATGCAACACGGGGAATTAAAAAGAAGGCTAACATCTAGGCAAAGATGAGACGTTACACGAGCCTTACTAGCTGCTAAGAGATTTATGCGCTGCGGTGGATGATACAGTGATGGATGATACAGTGATGGGAAAGATGTTCTGTTAGCCAAAGTTTAGGATAATTCGAGATTAAGCGCCTTACGAAGCGGCCCGTTTTATGAATCAAGGTATCCCACGTTGTCGCTCTTGTCGTTAACATCGGGGTACCCGCTGACGACGCCTCGTAAGGAGCTCGGGCCCCTGGAAACCACTGTTTCTGGACTAGTCCCCCTTGTAGACCACGGCCGGGGTGAGCGATGCTCCTGTAGCTGAGATGCACTGTGTAACACTTGTTCAGGTGCGAGAGTTTGCCTTCGGCATTACCGAACGCCTTTCTGAGCTCCCGGAAACACACCTATTGCCCCTATTGCCCCCGTGCGTCCCATTTTAACTTGTGTATTGGTGGGATGCACTGGGATCCGGAGGTAGTTAAACCAAGGCCGAATGACCTCGGCCGTGGCACACTATCCTCTGGATTTAGCATCTGGGTCTGCATAATTGGGTGGCGATTCAAAAACAGTGAACCCAACACTTTCCCATAGCCTGACAGCCGCTACGTTCGGTAGATATTCCGTGAGCCAAATCCCCAATACTTTGCTGCCATAACCGCCAGGATTGTTCTTAGAGAGGGTCTGGTCGGCCATGTGGAAGGGAGCCTTCAAGACGGCCACAAGACTGGCAGCCTTGCGTTCAAGCTCGGTCCACTGAATCTTGAAACAGTGTGCAAAGCATGGCGACAATTTGGTTGAAATGGTGGTGAAACGGAGCTTTGTCGGAGGGGGCTTGTGTAAAAATTACTTGCGAGTGTTGCCAAGCCGCTGGGATCCCTAATAGCCGCCGCGTCACGTGCTAGTAGTGCCATGATGGTTAAGAAATTAAGCTAATTGATAGCGACTTTGATGCTGAAGGCAAAAAATGACCAGATCAAGACTAGCTTGAACACTAGAAAGGGTAGTTGTTTTGGAAAGAAAACTCTAGATGTAATTGCTGTTGATGTTTGCCGGGCGGCGCACTGGCTGTTAGGGGTCTTAGCGGCTTGGCAAAACTCACAAGGTTTTACCACCACGCCAGAGCCTGATCGGAAACAGGGGAGGGTGGACAGAAAGTAGGCCCCTGAACCCTGCATCGGGACCATCTCGGGGTAATCAAGCTATCCTCCTGCGTTAATAAGGCTCCCATACATATTGCCTGGTGTGTGTCGCAGGAATTGGGGTCTGCTTTAGTCCTTTCTTGACCTTAACTACTTGACACAAATTTCTGCATTCAGCTATCAATTGAAGCAAATGTATCTGATTGGTGGCCTGCTAAACAGTTGTGGCCGAGCTTTTTGGGGCTTTTTATTCTAGTTACGCTCTCTGGGAATTAGCTGACCCCGTAGGGCTTGGGCGAGGGAATTTTGCGTAGATAAAAAGACCGGGTTCTCTCTGCAAAGATTTGGGAGGGACCTCGGCGAGAAAGCTGGGTAAGAATTAAACCTGAGATTCCCTAGTTTGCAAAACACAATGGGACATCCGAGATCCCGCTCACCTCCTGCTCCTTACCTCTATTGGATCCCTGCTCTTCTCGTCCTACTCTTTCTAGTTTACCCGGAGGTCGCCGCAACCACAGCTTCCGCAACGACGGCCCCGGTTGACGATCCTGCTGCACCGCGCATTAAAGTCCCCGAATACGGCTACGTGGATCTCGCCTGCCCATCAATCAGCAAGACAATCATAAAAGATACCGACTACTACGAACCGCGCAGCTACAGCATGACCTGTGGTATATCCATGGGCCGTAAAGGGGATCGGCCAATTGACATTGTTGTTATTATGTCCTACTCCTTGGTTGACTGCCTCAAGGCGTGTTCGTCGCAAGCTCGCAGCAGCAGGGCTGTCAACGATACGTCGTGCAATGCTATCCAGTTTTCAGCAAGCCTCTTCAGCCGCGACAGCAAGTACGGAGGCAATTGCTTCCTGAAGAGATATGAGGGGAACCACGATCCGCTCAGGCTTGACAGGGTGGATACGATAGTGAGCGGAGTCGTTATAAACGCGACCATAGCGTCTACTGGGACAAGGAGCACGCTCGTATCAGCGAGCACATCGAAACCCATCTCTTCTTCCAGCAGCACTGCGGAGATTTCTCGGGGAGTCGATAATGCCGAAGGCAGTGGGTTGAGTAAGGACCAGAAAATTGCGCTAGGGGTTGGTATCCCAGCCGCCGTGATTTCACTTTTTACGCTAGGTGCAATGTTCTACCGAAGTGGGGATGGGGGAAAGGAACGAGCAAAGATACCGCGGGGAGCACAGAGACTATAAGCTATATCACCAATGTAAAATTATTAAGATGAAATCAATAAGGGGCCTTTCTAGATTCGGACCTTTCTACACATGGCCTGATCGAGGTAACCGGCACATAATGCTACCACAAAATTGTTTGTGTCTGAAGCATGCCTAGAATAAAGTACGAGCTTTGATAAGGTGGTGGCGTATGAGATGGTGATGCTGGGAAGGCAAACCTCTCTCTGTCAGATAGAAGGGACTAGAAGACTCTGGACGGTGGGATTGTTGATCGTCGAGGATAATCATTGCCACCGGGTTCGCGCATGACGTACATGGTATGAGACGAATCTGGGCAGTCACAATTACCATTCCCGTTCGTAGTCCTGAGTTACGGTGAGCCGTGACCAGTTACCCCGAGCTTTCCCTGATTCCACCATGAGCTAGTGTGATCCTACGTGTAGCCGCTGCACAGCCTTAGGGGCCCGTTTTCAGTCCCCTGGCTGGAGTTGCCTTTTAATGAAACCTAAATAACGCGTAATCTACAGGAATGACTCCCAGGCAACAATTGACCCCGGATTGGGTCGATGGCCACTGTGGTCGATAAGTACGACCTTGCATCTGCGCTGAAATTCCCTCTTTCGCAGTAGCTGAAACCCAGAAAGTCTCTCTGCATGTTGGAGACGGCCGATCTGATGACTGCAGCGTTCATACTCAGCGACATGACTATATTTGCAAAATGCAGCGTTGTACTCATCATAGAATACACAGCGTCCTATCTAGTGCTGCTGGACAACGATAAAATCAAGGAAACGATACCTTCGAAGACAATCTGTATGCATCATGCGCCAAACATAAGCGTTGTCATATTTTCTAACATTCAAAGACCTGTTAGAAGAACTGAGAGCACGGATGAAACAAAGAATTATTGAATTGTTGTGGCGCATCCCCTCGGCCTCGTTGCGGCTAGTAACGATTCCTAGCGGAGGAGGGATATAAGCTACTTCGAGAGCACTTTAACCCTTCGGACTGGCATAAATATTTCATCTCTGCGGCTATCTACAAGATACAAACGGCCGGACAGATTGAGGAGAATCATTATTGTTACACCCATAAATAATATCATGGAATTTTAGGCAGAAACGCCTCCTATGAGGGGCTGGGAGCCTTGAAAATGAAGGTGAGCATTTGCTTCGACTGTGTACGCGAAGAGCCTGGACCTTGCCGGTTTTAGCACGAATGAGCGGGCAGGAAGGGGTGTGCGCAAAGCATATGGTGTTTTAGGTGGTTGTGAGTCTCTTGACCCGAAATTGTCGAAAGTCGTGTCGGAAGCGATAGGAATTTACATTGGCTAACAGGGTGATGCCGGGCCGATAAGATTTAGGAAACTGCATTTGACCTGCAGGCTGGATATGGCTCCTGGGTAGCTCAGATTATGTATGGTCAGCAGGGTCTTAGTGGTATAATGCTGGAGAAATATTTCTAGAATAGTTGTGACGTCGAGGAATTCTCTCTGGGCCAGAGCGGCTTCCCATTGGATTGGCGACCTTCACCTACGAAAAGTTGCCAATTTTTCTTCCTGACTCAGGGCATAGAGAGCGCTGCCGATTCGGCTTCAACCAATTTCAGCCATTTCCCTGGTGATGTCCTAGTAGGTACCCCAGCAAAAGCGGTACGGAGTAGTGTCGTTAGCTGGGGTTGTTAAGGGCAATATTCACTAAGCGTAATAGGAACACTACTACTTATACAAAAATAGAGCTTCAACACAATTGGCTCAAAGCCAATTGCTCACATGAAGCAATCTGTTGGGCTCCACGAACAATGAGCGTGGAAAAGAAGTTGAATTGTTGATTGTTTCTGTAGGGGATCACCCTAGCTTAGGGACGGATCAGGGGAAGCTTAGGATAAATTAGCCGCAGCTTACCCCAGTTTAAGATTACGAACGAAAAAGAAAATTTTGTAAGCCGAGATTCGTCTCAGATAACTAGGCTTTTGTGTGGGTGGGGGACTTGGTTGCCAAGGCAGCTTCAACCAAGTTTGATAGCAGAGTAGAATAGATCGGGGAGCATGCCGCTATATACCGCTAGAATGAAGAATCCGTACATAACGGCAGTCTGGTGTGTACACTTCAAGTCTGCGAAGCCTTGCGCTTTCTGCCTGCTGCGGAGACAGAGGCGGTCTTGATTACTTGCTCACGCTCTTCGGCGGGCGGCACACTGATCAACATCGCCGCACGCGTATAGATCACATTAATGGCAGGTTGATTTCCGTACTACCATAGGGCATTCGGTCAGGATACAACACGCGGGAAAAGGAGAGAGCAGGGCACAAACAAGCATGTGTATAAAACTCGGTTCCTTCTGGTCGTCCCTCAGCACTGGCTGGGTCAACCAGTGCACGTCCAGCTGATCGTGAGATCAGTCGGCCCAGATCTCGTCCCATGTAGCATCATCATGCCCGCCCACATCGGAAGCCTCCAGTTGACCCAAGGTGCCAGCGCGTGTGTTGAATCCGGGGTTGTCGGACTGGTACTTGGGGTCCAGGTCAAACTCGAAATTGTCTACCACACAATCCGCCACGGGGCGGACTTGCACATCCAGCCCGTGCGCGCGAAAGACAGCGTAGACAGCCATGTCAACCCCTTTCAAGACGGCTGGCGGAGCCTTGCCGGCTGACCGGCTGCTGTGCGCGTAGCCATGCCGACAGCAGACGCCCAGCACGCCGCCCTTCGGCATGAAGGTGGCATCGGCCAACACCCGCTCGACCTTGCGGTACAGAGGAAGCGCCGTGGCTTGCATGGCCGGAGCACAGCGGGCCAGATCGCCCACGCCAGGCGCGTAGTACAGGTTGTATGTCAGCGTGACGCGATGGCCCTGGCTGACCTCACGGACCTCGTGCTCGCAGTCGCTGTAGAAGGCAGCCCAGTGGACGGCATCTATCTCGCCCGCTACTGAGGTGCCCCAGTCGTACGTGATGCTGTGTCCGGCGTGGCGCACCACCAGCTGCCCTCCCTCATGATGGAAGGGGAGGCTGATGACCAGAGAGCCAAACTGGGCGTCGGAACGAGGCGTGTCAACGTGCGATTTGAATAGGCCTGATGGGGCTGAGTAGATCTGGAGGAGAGGGACTCAAGTTAGCGAGTCTGTATTTCTCTTTTCCCACAAGAGAGACGGCTGAGCTGGAACAGGGGCTTACGTTAAGTGCGTACAGCTCGGCGCGTACACCCTTAGTGGTAGGGGCTCCCTCCTTTGTAGTAGGCAGCAGAGCCTGCGTGAGGGTGTCGATGATGCCGAACTCGTAGGGGCAAAAGTCGGACGAGAAAGCAGAGCGAAACATCTTGGCGGCATTGCGATACTTTTTATCTTGCACATCGCTACCTTTGTATCCAAAGCTTGCCGGCTTGCAGTCTTTGAGCAGCTTGGCAAAGTTCCTCTCATTGCTGACGGGGAAGGTGACCTTGGAGATTCTTCCCCTGGGAGAGTCCCAGCGGAGCGTGATAGGTGGAGTAGACAGAACATCATCCTTGTCAGTATTATCGATCTCGTCGGCTCTCTTGGCATCGTTAGGCTTGTTAGCGTCCTTGGAATCGTCGACCTTTTCGGGTGGCTTATCATTCTTCCCAAGGCGTTTACTGCGTCTCTGCGCGGTGTCGACGTGAACCTCCCCTTTCTGTAGGAATGCGTGAGATCAAAATGGATATGTGAGCAGGGACCAAGGCTACCAACGTACAATCGGAATTGTGCCTCCACAAGCATATGTCGAGCTTGTGCCCATGATGAACTTGGCGAGCTCCATCGAGACCACTGAGAAGTCGCCGCTCAAGCGGTCTTGTCCATCCTCCCAGTTCATCATTTTTGTATACAATGGCCAAATAATTGAGAACTAAGTTTTGAGATAGTAGGTACTTGCTGCGTGTCGCTGGGATGATCTTTTTGTACTGGTTGGGTGGTGCAATCCAGAAGGCTCTCCTTCCTCCAGGAATTGCGTCTTCTTAGTTTGTCACCGAAAACAGCTTCCTGTACGTGGCAATTCGCTTTATTGGTCAGTTGTCACACAGAGTCGGATCTCCAATCAAAGAGGTCTTTGTCCATCTGCCGTTACTAAATACCTAGACAGCAACAAAAGACCCATCTGGTTTCATTATCTGCCTTCTCGTTGTCTGCCGTCCTCGGGTTGGGCCATGATGCATCGCTAGTTTTTTCTCGAGGGATGCAACTGCCCGGCTTCTCGGGAGGCCGTACTTCCCCGCCGTCCATGGCGCACTTGATGACAGTCAGGTGCGGAATTTCTGTCATTTTTGGATTCTCCTCAACTGTTTTCGTCAAGAGGAGCGAACATCAGGGGACCCGAACGTGGTTTTGGACTTTTTTATGTATGGTTGCACTAAAATCCCTCATTCCCGGTAGAGCGACCCTGGCAAAGTGGCATGTGGGGACCCGGCATTTGCTCGTTGACGGAGCTTTCAAACCCCCGAAGATGAACAGTGGTGGAAACTCGCCAGTGCATACTTAACCCGGGTTTCGAACATGGAATTTAATCGGCCAGTCGTTCCTTAGAATGTCGGTCTTGGAGGAGGTATCTATACGGACTGGCTTGGCGCGCTTGTGGGGCCTCATCCATGCTCTACGCGATGCAGCTCGGCTGAGAGTTGTCAACCTTATTGGCGTTTCAAGCTGGGTTTTCGCACTGCGGGATGCCGATTTCGAAGTACACGTTCAAATATTTTTCCTTTAATTCCGCACAGAAGCTGACTTGTACCTCTACTTTACTTTAGCCAAGGTCCGCCATGATCACCACTCTAAGATTGAGCCACTTTCACGACAGCCAGGAGAACCTGCGATGTCTTCTGCTTCTCCCCGCCAAACCCGAGGAGCTCAGCTTTACGTCTTTCCCGCCCCGGACCCCGCCACGGCTTGGATGGGACCTCGCAAGCCTGGCAAAAGCACTCTCTCCACACAAGTCAACCCTCCGAAGCCTTTGCATCAGTCTACTCAATAAGCGCTGGAGCCTAGCTGATTTCAACCTGAGAAACTTTACCAACTTGGAAAATCTGAGCCTCTCGTACTAGGAGACGAGCTGTAAACCTGGGACAGGGACGCAACTCCTCGCGCCGAACCCTCGATCGTTCACCTGGTCATTTTACACCGAGGGTGCACGCAGCGAGAGCTTTTCCGACTTTCAGAAGCCGCAGGAAAGGTGGATTCGTAATCTCATTCACTCCACGGTTCAAAATGGGGTGCCGCTGCGCAAAGTACAGATCACAGGCACATTCTTACCTAACTGTGATGGAAGAGTTGCGAATGAGTGGCCGTTGGATTGTATGGGTCTTGTTGTCGGCAAGATGAGGTAGATGGGAGTGACGTTGTCGTATAGCGAGCCGACTATTTCCAGAAAGGAATTTGTGGAATTGGGCGTTGAAACTGGAGGGGAGCCTCAAGTCGACAGAGGTTCGTAATGCAAGGGCAAGGATGGTCGCTGCCTACCAGGGAAATGGAGGACCCAGAAGAAGGTAAATTATGATCATGAACGTATTTTTACATCTTGTTGACTGGTTATGCTAAAGCTGAGCTCAACTTGAAATTGATCATTTATTTTCCGGCCAATGTGCAAATCATTCAGTCAAGTCTCGCATTTACGACAACTATACCTGCCTGAAGAGCGCCCCTTGTAGAGGCAGTGTGACAGATTTTAGGTTGGCAGGCGGCCGTTTGTCATTTTCAGTCAATCATTTTCGGCCAGGCTGAGGGCACGCGGGAGGGCGACGGCTGTGGCAATAACGATCAATCATTCCGGGAGGTCATGCATTTTGCAGCGCACAGCCATGGCCGGGCCGCCATTTTTGTTTGTGCGAGGCCGCTCTGGACCCCTGACCTTCCTATCAGTCCTTCGTGTTCAATGGTACAGGGGCCTAGAGGGCCAACAAGACAGGCCAACAGCCAACACGGCCATGCTGCGACCCGTCCTCAGGCCTTTGGTCATCAGCCCGACGCCCCAGGGTCTCGGTTCTCAACATGCATGAAGATGGAAATTTTTGGATGGGGCTTGGTAGGCCTCACTTTCCAGCATATAATTGACTTCCGTCTTCCGTCTTGCCCACAACTTTGCTTACCTCAGTTCTCTCTCGACCATTTTTTTTTTTTTTGGCTGCACTTTCGAGAAAGAGTACCTACCTAGCTACTATCGCCCAGGCTATATCGCCTCCAACCCTCATTGCCGGTGATACACATAAAAAACAAAATGCCGTCGTGCTGTGGACGTGCATTCAAGGATGTATCGGCACTTGAGCAGCACCAAGAAGCCAAGCGCCACCATCGCTGCAACCAATGCGATCGCTCCTTCGGCAAGCAGGCCAGCCTCGACCAGCACAACCGCGATCTTCACCTTCATGGCCAGCTCCCCAAGCAAAATAAAGACAGTGACCGCTATTGCGGCGAATGCCAGAAGTCATTCGTCAACGCCGCCGCCCTGGCACAGCATCGTCATTCAGCCGCCCACGCCGTCGAGTTCAGATGCTGCGATTGCGAGCGGAATTTCATCGACCTGGATGCTCTAAACCAGCATCTCAAAGACAAGGTCCACAAAAAGCCGAAAGCCCCGAGCGTGGTAAAGGGAATGCATCAGTGTCCGAAATGCCCTTCCCAGTTCCACACCGAGGAAGCGTTGCGCAGCCACGCGTCTTCCGTGGTTCACCGGGCGCGCAACTTGGTGTGTGCCATTGGAGGGGGTGGGTCCGGGGGGTGTACCCGGTTGTTTCGGAGCCCCTCGGCGATGCTGCATCATCTCGAGAGCGGAGCTTGTCCCTCGGGCATGGATCGCGCGACGTTGAACATGTTGGTGCTAAAGAACGATACCGAGCGGATTGTCAGCAGTTCGGAGGGCGCTGTCCGGGGTTTGCTTCGGGAGGCTACGCTTCGGCTTGGGAGTGAGAGGACTACGCCAAGGGGTATTGCAGCGGCGCGGGTTATCGATACTGGGATTTGGGACGACGAGGAGGAAGTGCTGACGCAGTCTTCTGGGAGTGCGAGTGGCGGTGTGATCCTCACGCCCTCGAGTACCATGATGTCGTCGCTGTTGGCTTCCCCCCTCCTGACTCCGAGTTCCGACAATAGCTCCGCCACTATTATCGCCAGGGCACCAGACGCAACTCGGTGCCCCCTGTGCCCTCCAACACGTCGCCCATTCTCAACACCGCAAGCCCTCCAGCAGCATCTGCTGTCGCCTGCACACGACGCTCAGATATTCCATTGCCCACTCCCCAATTCACGTTTCGCTGTTTCGGGGTCCACGGCGCTGGATGGGGGCGTTGCGGCCAAGTGGTTCTCCACTCTGAGTGGGATGGGACAGCATGTTGAGAGTGGTGCGTGTGTTGGGAGCGGGACTGATTTCAATAAGGCTGTGAAATGCCTCGAGACGAGGATGAGGGGACTCGGGCTGGCGGTGAGACGGGCACAGGAATTGAACTAGAGGGTGACTGTTTGCGCATTAGGGCCGAACTTAGGGTGCTTGTCTGGGCAATGGTTTACATGGATGGGGTTGGTGAAGGTAGATAGGGCAATGCTTTGAGGTGTATGGTTTTATGACAGAAGGCCAACACCGACCATGAGTTACATAGCCGCCACTTCGTTCGCATTTCCGAATCTTTCTGAACGAGCGTGTCAGGGCGGCTTCGGCTCGCTCAGTGTTGTTGGAGTACATGGCAAAGGCCTTTGCAACTCAAACCCTGTCTTTCGATCCCAGCAGTGCAAAATGATACGCGTGCAACTGCTTTCTTTCTGACCATTGCCTCGATTACGTGTTGCTTCCTTCTTTGTCTCTCTGCCCAGACGCAGAGGGCTGACAAGCGTATTGTACCTATGAGAACAGCCAAATAGAACCATTTTTGTCTCCGGTTCCCAAAAAGGAACGAAAATTGACAATTGATACAGTTTCCCTAATCAGTACGCCGAGTTACATTTGATGCGGCGGCGAACTTAACAGAGGGGGTATATAAACTCATTTCCAGTGTCTCTAAATCCAAACTTTTGTTCCTCATCCACTCAACACCCCCACACCCCCACTCACATTCACAAGCAGCAAGCAAGCGATCCAAGACGTCAGGTAAGCTATATTCTAACTCGTTGCTACTTAACGCTACGGCTGCTGCCACAAATATCAAGCCCACTGCTAGCAAGCCTGTGCCGACGGCTACCGTTTGTGCGCCAGCACCCGATCTCACTCCCGCCACTAAGGCTTCCATCACTGACTTCCTGGTCAAGATAACCAAGGAGAACAAGAAGGGCAAGAAGGCAGCTAATACCACTGCTGCTGCCGTCGAGGCCGAGCCCGAGAATGTGGTGCCTGTGGCCGACGTGCCTGAGACTACTCCCGCTCGGATTACTGGCACCATTACCATCACCGCTCCTCCTGCTCCTGCTGCTGGTGGCAAGGCTAAGAGCCATTTGAACAACCAGTGCCGTCCTCGGCGGCCGCAGCCCGAGCCTCAAGCTGTCAAGCATAGCTTCCGGTGGGCCATTGACGCTTATGGTTTCAAGACCAAGATCGCCACTGTCTTCAATGACGGCGGTCTGGCTTAGACTGATAGGGTGGACGCTAAGTCCTCTGAGTGACAACTTACTCATTTCCTGCCTGGAAGTTACCGGTTTGTAACCTGTTGGACAACAAAGGTAGTGGGGATTCGGATTGTGTAAACTGCTGGGTTCTCCCCATGTTTGAGTGATCAAATGAATGAAATCCAACATCCTGTTTCCGAAATATCGAAATTGTACCTATTAAATAAGATTGTGAAACTCCCTTCTCCTTGTACTCGCTCCATCTTGCCACTCCTTTGTTTGAGATAGACCTCCTCCTTGGCTCGTCAGTACCTTCCTGGTGGCCGTCCAATCCCGAATGACTTCCCGCCGCGTAGTCCAACGAAATGCCCAAAGGTAGGTACAATAGCAGCTGAGCCAATCACCTAGCTCGGCTGAGGACTTCTGCAGGTGAAACAGAGCTGGATGGAATGGAGCTAGGCACAAAGCGGGTCCAACTATTTCCAGCTCTCAGCTCAGTGACATCATGACTTTTATCCGACGTCCACAATGACGATGAGATCCGCCGCATTGGGTCACGAAGGAAAAGCAATGAACCGTTCGTCCCAAACGACAGAAGGTTTTCTAGGATGCATAAGTTGCAACTCGATCAACGGCGCCGCAGTGACGGAGAATCGTCTCCTCCCTGCGTAAAGCGACAGGCGACAAGATTGACAAAGCGCCTAGCACCGAAACTTGAAGCGACTGCCACTACAGCGCAGTTGACCGACACGCTACCAAAATGGGCGCGGAAACTGTTGAAACCGGCGGCTTGGCCCTCGACGCTGAATTGAACAACGGCAGCACCCCAGTCCTCGACCTAGGCTGGCACGACCCCGACGACGCATTCGATCCGCTCATCACCGATTTACCGAATGAAGGCTTTTGGAAGTTAATCCGGCGATTCAACAAACAGACCTACCATGTCAAATCCACCCCTCAAATCCCAGTACGTCCTCTCCCCCCACAGCATCAGCCGCTGCTGGAATCGGACTTTACCTAACTTTTGCTATTATCACACAGACCAACGGCCTCGACCTCGAGATCTCCGCCGACGAGACCTTCACGCCCATCAAGTTCAAAACCCACCTCGAGCGCCTGTACATGACCGCCGTCGTGGGCGCATTCCACCTCTGGAAGCACATCGTCCGCCTCCGGTCGTGGCGGGAGTGGAACCGTACCTCGGCTTTTCTCGGCGTGTACGCCGTCGCTTGGGCGTGTGATGCGCTTCTTGCATCGTTCCTTTCATTTCTGGTCGTCCTGATATTGGTTCCGGAGGCGAGAGGGTTTTGCTTCCCGCCTGCACCGCCGTCGCTTATTGATGGGACGACTGGCGGTGCCAAGAAGCCGATGGCGGGTGTGTTGGGGAGCGGAGACTCGCTGACTGGCGCGCCGGAGAAGCATCCGGGCGAGGCGGTTGAGCAGGAGGCGCACAGCTTCGTGAGCAGTGTTATTACAGTGAGTGGGTGTGGTGAGGGTGGTGGGTGCGGATTTGGAGCGGTGGCTGACAGACGGGATGCAGCTTGCTGTCGGGCTGGCTGGTGATAGAAATCCCCAAGGTACGGCATTTCATTCACATTCCTTGTGTGCTGTTTTGGGACTGGAAGACTGACGGTAATAACAGACTTTGACGATATGAAATACAAGACCGGAAATGTCCGCTCCGTCGAGCAAGACAAAACAAAAAAGCCGGTTTCGGATGCCGTGTTTGGAGAGGCGGCGGTGGTGTCTCACTTTATTGCCATTGTAGGTGCCATTCGATGGAAATTTCCCCGTGGCCGAGTTTGTCTAGCGATTTTCGAGAGGAACTGACCGCCGTAGCTCGCCGACACATACGAGAGGTTCGGCAACGCCCTGAGTCCGACGGCGCCATTTCCGAAGCGTCGACCGAGGGTCATACTGGCTTCTTGCTTGCTCCCCTTCATTGTGGTTCTTCAGCTCTTTTCCTCTTATGTGCTGTTGAAAGGGATTAGTTTCCTGGTGGGGTTAGCGTTCTTTGGAGACCCTATCTTGAGGAGGGTCTTCGAAGTTCTCGACCAGTGAGTGGACACAGAAAACCGAGACGACGACAACAACTGACATCACGGTGCACTGCAGGAGATGGCCTGGCTGGAAGATCTGGCTTGACCCTCGCAACACAATTCTCCGGGACGTCCCAACCGACATTCAGCTGGCTTTGACACTCCTTCGGAGTGGCGAGGCAGCCCATGCACCGCTGCCGCCCGCCCCAAGCAAGCGAGAGCCGCCCAAGATGGAAGCCCCACCAAACGCAGCCCCAGCACTTAGCGATACTCTCGGTGAGCCCCCTAATCCAAACATACTATAAACTACCTTAGCTACGTGTCTAACCCTCCACCCCAAGGCATCGACCAAGCCGACGTAACCACCGCGATGCAACCCGACCCGCAGAAAAAAGCCGAAGCCCAAGCCAGTCCCAGGGAACAGATGTCCAAAAAGCACAACAGACTCCTGAACTTCGTCAAGGGCCTGGTAAAAGGCGGCGTCCACTCTGGTATTGCAGCCGACCGGGCCGTCTCGCACATGGGATCGGAAAAGGCAAAATACAGGGCTGGCGTGGTGAGGAAAGGCCCGACGCCTCGCTCGGGGCCTGATCGGTTTGCTACTAGGTATGAAGGGAAGGAGGGGTTTGTCCATGTTAATACTTCGGTTGTGACGCCGACTTTGGGCTGGGGTGGCGAGGGGGGGGATTTGAAGTGGGCGATTGAGATCGAGGATATTTCAGTATGTGTTTTTGTTGCTGTGCAGTGGGCTGGGGTGAGTGCGGAAGCTAACATGTGTCTAGGAGATCCAAAAGATTGGAGGGTTGGGCTGGAAGACGAAGATTGCGGTGTCCTGGGCGACTGACGACGAAGTGACGGACGGCATTCTGATCAAGACTGTGACGGGCGATGAGTTCCATCTTACTGCTATGCCATCGCGGGATGAGCTGTTTAACCGCTTGGTAGCAATAGGCGCACGTGCCTGGAAGGAGTTGTAGTTCGAGATTAACTTGGTAGATACGGATGCTCCGGTAATAAGAAGAGAGTGGTAGTCTTGGGTCAATACCTACCAAATTTGAGCCTTTGTAACGTTTGGCTTGCTGCCCCGTGTAAATGCAGATGCCAAGGCGCAGAGGAAAGAATCTTGATCCTGAAATGTGGAGACGGCGTCTTGTCGTGCATTCCGAGGCAAATGTCACCCCACAGAACTTCCTCCATGGCATCCAATGCAACGCCAAGATGCCCTAGCGCTTTCCCTCGGCTTCGGTGCCATGCCGCGGCATTTCGCCGCGCGAGGCACTGCGACGCAAGGATTTCCCCATCGGCTCCTCGCCGAAGCGATGTGACGACAGCGACCCTGGCAGTCTGGTTGGAGTCGGCGGGGGCGGGGCAGCACTAGACCCGACTGAGCACGGAAGGAAAAATGTCACCTAGAAGCAGTTCGCAAGGCAACGAAAAGGCCTCAAACCGAGTACGGTGGAGACGGTGTTGTTTACCCCGTGCTTGGCGATGACATTTGCCGGCTTGGGTCTGCAAGCTTGTTTGGGGGAGAGGCGGCGGGTGGTTGAATTTGTTGCCAAGATGACTTGGCGTCCTCTTGGAAAAACACACATTTGCCCCGCGGACGGTCGAAAAAAGCTGGGGAAAGAGCATGGGGAATGTCTTGGTTCTCTGGGGGTTTCACTCGGACATTTGGTCTACGTTGCATCCAGTGGCCAAGACGCGTGGGCCGGTAGTTGGAAATGGTTACTTGAACTTCTCATGATAGTATGTACAAGATGATATTTTGCCCATGTGAACCGCATTGCCAGGCAGGGGAACGAAAGAGATACCCAGTGGGGCAGGTAGTGATATGTACAGCTCGATCCAAATCCCTGCTCAACGTCCAAGATGCGATGAAACTTTCGTGCTGTTTAGGCCTTGACCTCGATGGTGGCCGAGCCAGTGCTCTGGTAGCCCTCGGTGGCCATGATCATGTAGTCCCAGCTGCCGAGTTTGAGGTTGCCCTGCTTCTTCCACTCGTCAAAGTGCTTGCCGGTGTCGATGGTGCCACCGACGCGCTTGACGCGGCGGACGGACCAGTACTGGTCGAAGCTGGCAGTGCCCTGGATCGAGGGCTGGTTGGTGCGCCTCGTCTTGTAGATGTCGTAGACACCGCCGTCGTCCTCGATCGTGCCGAGCTTCTGGGTTCCGGACGAGGGGTTGTAGGTGCCGTAGGCCTCGACAATGTAGTACTCAACCAGGGGGTTGGTGGTCCATCCGTACAGCGCAAGGTCTGTTGTCTTTCGTCAGCACGGCCGACTTGTCAGTGGTGAAGGATGGGGGCAACTCACAGCTGTTGACGTTGTGGTTGTTCCAGGTGCCGTTGTAGGCAACCTTGCGGGGCGGGCCGGGCTTCCATCCCTTGCCGCCGACCCAGTTGTTGACGTTGTTCCACTTGACGTTGTAGGAGCCGCCGGCGCCGTTGTTGTAGTCAACAGAGCCCTTGCCGTCGGTCCAGTACGAGTAGAAGAAGCCGTTGTGGGTGCCGGTGCCGGGCTGGATGCCACGGGCCTGAATCGCCTCGATGGGGCTGGCGCTGGTGGCCGCGGCAGCCGCGAGGGCCGTGAAGAGGGTGGTGAAGGAGACCATGGCGAGGGCTGGATGGTGTTGAGCTGGATGAAGAGTGCGGGAACTGGATGATGATGTTGGATCGCCAACTCTCCTTTATACCTTGATCGCTGGGGCCCAGCAGCCCGGTCTTGCCTCACGAGGATCACATCATATAGCACGTCCGCGTAACTCACCCTCGATGCTCTAAGTCGTAATTACCTTGGCGTTCCGGGACCCGAACGCGGTCCGACTTGGAGAGGTTGGATTGGTCGTTGCTCCTCCCCGCACTACCCGATGGTCCCTCAGATCATGACAACCAGGCATGACCTCGGCTGACGCGCCGCGGAAACACCGTCAGAGGTGGGCCCCTTATGCAGACAGTGGCTAACACGGATGCTAGGGCGAAAGGAGCCCTTGGCAACCCACTCACACCTCTGGTCTTGCGAACTCTTTCTTAGCACAGGACATCTTTCTCGTCACGCATACATCTAGGTTCTTACAGTCTTACACTATTTTCAATATTGCTCTGTGAAAATTGGGGTTTTTTCACCGTAGACGCCATTCTCAACTGCGTTGTCGCCACGGCGACCGCTTTCAGCGGACACTAGGTACCCAAGGTAGGTACTTACCTATACTACACAGTACGGCGGCAGGCACAGTCAGATCATTTGGTCCGGTTTCTTTTGCTTCCGAATCAAACGCAACTTCAGTTCCCAGTAAGAGAATCTCAGCCCTCACAGTTGGGTCGGTCCGCATGAGGTACGGTATCCCAGGCTGGGTGTTGCGGAAGCAGGCTGTGGGTGCGCCAGCGAATCTGACGTTGTTTCGAATAGCCGCCAAATTGGCAGCGGCCCTGTACCGTCGATTGTTACCAACGATTCGCAAATTCAAGGTCGTTCCGGGAAACCCGAAGTCCGCACCCAACAGCCTATTTCGCACCAATGTCCAAATAAGCACGCCCCCTTTCCATCCAAATAACAGGGTTCTCCACAACACATCCCAATATATTGCCCGTGTCTTACCCCAGAATGCTCAATACATAGGTGGAGCATGTGGCATTCTCCCATATACGCCAAGCCGCTGCCAAGCCTTGTCGGTATTTAATCCCCGTGTACTCCGGATTCAGGTCGCAGACCCAAGCCGGCAGAATGTCGCCCCCAAACAACGACAGGCGCGGGACAAAGGCGCACATTCCGGGTCTATCAATACTGTGGATAATGGAATGGATGGTTCAATCTTTCCAGAGCGGATAGAGCGGAAGATCCCTGTCGAAAGGTTGTTTGGCCTGCAGGGACATGAAAGTATGTTGGAGATCCTCATATGCGGAGTGAGCAAACGACTGATTCGGGGCCACGAGGTTTCTGCCCAACGCGGGACGTTGGAGGCCAAGATCCCCAAATGACAAAGGGAAGGTGTTGGGGAAAGTGGATCCGAATAAAATGCTGGCTACGTAGTGGCTGAGCCTCCAACCCCCAACCGAAAGTATGGATTTAGCCGGCTAGAGTTTGGGGCGAGCTGCCATTTTGTAAGCAAAATCTCGCATTGCGATTGGCGCGGTAGGAATCATGTCCGTCGTTTCCAGGTCAAAGCGAATCCAACGTTGGAGTAAATATCATGAGAGTCATGTGTTAGTGTTCTCAGATTGATTCGTCACCCCTCAAGCTGTTGTTAAGCGCGTCGGACTCATTGGGGCGGTCTTGGGGTTTCATGACCCAAGCATCTGGGACGCGCTGGCTCTTCATATCCCTGTCTTGGCTAACAGTTTACAGCGGAAGTAGAATATCGTGCAAGGAAAACCTGGATTCTCGTCCCAGATACTAAGTGGACCAGAACTCGAAAAGCCGTCCCTAAGCAGTCATCATATCCATCCCAGAGATGAAGTCATTTAAAGCGCACGGAAGCTGTACAGTAGCGACATTCATTTAGGAATTAGCTTAATCCGAGGATATTGAGATGCCGATCCAACCGACACCTTCAGATTGTGGGGTTGCTACCAACGTAGTAATGGAAATTGAAGAATGTTGGGCTAGACCAGGACTCGCGCCATCACTCCCACTTCTGTAAGAGAAATCAGGAGACAAACATCTTGTGATGTTATCTTGGACATAAAGTGACAGCAGTGTGGTTGCTTAAACTCGTGCTGTGTGGTGAAGACGAAATCCTGCACGCCGAAAGAAATGTGGAGTTTGTGGGATCTTGGTAGCTTCAATGCTCCAAGATGCGGCGAATAACAGCCGTGACTGCGACCTTTCTCTTTACACTCCTTCTCCGTCTCTTTTTACCCGAGCATGGCTTCTGTAAGCTGTGCCAGATCTTTATCATTGAGAAACAGTGGAAAGTTTTTTGCCCAGTTGGGTGGTAGCCCAAACATGGCCCGCAGTTTCGTTGCAATGTGTCTGCTGGCTGCGTGAAGGCCGGCTGTTGCCGATGCGCGGCCGGTACCAGTGTGGTGTTCTGACACTCCCGACACATCCGGTAGTGGACCCACTGACGGCGCCACCCGGAGCGGGAGCGGGGGCGCCACCGGCACTTGGATCCATATTTATGCCGGTACTTGGCGCCAAGCAATGATTAGCTGCACCGTGTCTTGCCGAGCCACGTCCTGGAGCAATGTAACTGCCACCGATTGATTGAAAGCTGGTAGGGACAAGTCTTGCACACGAGTGATGTTACCGCACCCGCTTTAGTGTCCAGAAACCCACTTAAGAACCGCACTTGCGCAGAAAATTCAAGCACCAAGACACACGGACTTATACGAAGCGCCGGCATAAGAAAATGGTCCCTCTGTTCTTTGTAAACAAACACTGTGGCCGTATTACGGCCTGGCGTGTCAGTCAGAGCAATTGGCGGTATATATGCTCCTCTAGATGCTGGGCCCTGCAGACTTGGTATTTTGGCATTCCTTTTGTTGGAAGGCTGGCGTGTGGGGAATGCGTCCGTGTAGCCGGCCGTCACAGGCCGCACCGTGAGTACACCGTGACTACACCAGGTAATTAAAATAGATAATATTTATTAGTGCATATTAAAACACATTGATGTTTTGCGGGAATGGTTAGGCATTCATCAGCGTGCCTTCTGACAGGGTTGCTCGTTTTAGCATAACTGCATTTGACGGTGATAAGTTAGCCAAGTAAACAACTATTACTTGCACAATTGAGTAAACTAAGCTGGAGGGCAAGTGAATTAAGAGGCAAAACATGAGATTAGAATTAGAAATGCATTACAGTTAATAGAATCCCTGGTCTTACAGTGGATGTCTGGTTTGTAAATAGACTGGGTTTAAATTAGTGAAGCAGCAGTAGGGAGCAAAGGCTAACTAACACCTACTACTAACCATTAGGCCTACCCCCTGTAAGCTGGCCAGATCGATGCCTCTAATTAACTAGACCCCCCAGATCCGAGGGTTGGGGGCCAGATACGGATGTCTTGCGCAATGGATTTGCTCCGCAGATAACACTCGCAACGGTCAGCTCGGCCCACTCGCATCACTTACATTGCAATGATTTGAATGGCTGAATCCACGCGATGGATTCGGCTTGTGAAGATGGCTTGTCGCGGTTTCTCCTCGGGGCTTCAGTTACCAGATCAAGGCATTCCATTAGCGAAAAAGATTGTGTGTAAAAGTCGATGCTATAATACAGTAGGCTCGCCGGCCCAGGGATTTTAATGCCCTACTCAGTGTGCCGATCTATTCCCACAAGCCTAGGAGCCTCCACGCTCTTACTTATCTGTCGCCATTACACTTCAACCACTACTTCAGGAAAGAGAAGGTTGTAGGGTGGTAGTCGCTATTGATGTACATCATTCAATCAGGTATTACGTTGCCATAGTCAGTTTACAGTTCAGCGCTTACTTAACTTGATGGATTTGTGTTCCCCTGCTTTCGTTTAGTTATATCTTTTCTCTCCAGCCACTAATCCAAAGAGGATTAAGACACGTCGCGGGTAAGCGCTACGCGGAGCAGGAGGCAGGTACATAAGTGGTTGGTGGTCAGAAGATTGGTTGTTATGGCAAGACCTCTCAGACTAAGGGGATATACAGTCAATGTGGGCCGCTGTTCTAGAATGCAAAGGACTCAATGAATAGTAGAGCACAAAATGAGCAGTATAATAGTTAGGTATATGGGGAACTATCACAGGTCCCTCACTCCGTCGTGGACACGATAGTAGTATCTATACGAAGATACCTATCTAGAGGTAACTTGTATCAAGCACCAACCCAGGCCTGCTCCCCGCCCAACACTGGGAGGACCAGGTATGTTTGAATGCCCTCTGATGAAATATTCTATGCCCTGGACTTATGCCGTATTGTGGTTCCGCAGGCGCAGGACCCCGCTAACGACACTAATAACGATGACGAGTCGGCGCTCGGTTGCGACGCCCTGGGCTCGACGGCCTCCCTTCGGAGAGCATCTTCGATTACCGCAAGCACTACGGCCGCACATTCCACGCCGAGCGCGACAATTTGCAGTACTGGAGCGCCAGCGACCAGAGGCAGAGCGAGGCCATGGACATCCTGTACCACACCGTGACCCTGTTCCAGGACGGGAAGCTGTATCAGGTCCCGCTCGAGCGTGGGAATTTCAAGGTGCGTTGCGCTCCGATCGGTGGTTTGGAGACACCATGGGCTGACGCGGGTCGGCCTGGTGAAGAAAGCCCTCGATGTCGGCTGCGGGGCCGGTTAGTGCCCCCCACAACCTTGCGTGGTGCGACCGCGGGTCGCCATGCCTGATAAGAAGCTGCTGACCACTGACACTATTGGCCTGTTGCAGGGATCTGGGTCATGTGGGAACCCCACACTGTTGCGTTGCCGTCTGAAGGGGGGGGAAAAAAATAAATAAATAAACTGACAAGCCGATAGGGACTTCACCGACGAATTCCCCGACGCCGAGGTCATTGGCACCGACATCTCGCTCATCCAGCCGATCTGGATGCCGCCTAACGTGAGATTGTACAGCGCTCTATCACTCTCTTTTTCTCGACGCCAAGGACTAACATTGTGCCCTTGCCCCCTGACCCAGCGAGATCGAGGACAGCACATCACCGTGGACCTTTGAGCCCGATTCGTTCGACTACGTCCACTTCCAATGGATGATTGGCAGCATCACCGACTGGGCCGACTTGTTCAAACAGGCGTACCGCATGCTGCGGCCTGGTGGCTGGATCGAGACCTTCTAGCCCTATAACAACATGAGGAGCGAGAATGACACTATCGAACCTGCCGACGCTATGGGCCAGTGGAAGCAGATCTCCAACGAGGGCGGCCGCAAGACCGGCCGTCCGTTTGATATTTATGCTTCCGGTCTACAGCGCATGGCCCTGGAGGAGGCTGGGTTTGTTGAAATTGTGGAGAAGGACATCCGGGTGCGTAACACGATCTTCCATGTGCTGCACGAACGCGCTCTCGTTTGGTCCGATGCTGACTGACCCGGTCCCCAGGCGCCGATCGGCGGGTGGTCCACTGGTCCCAAGCTCAAGGAGATTGGCCAGTGGGTGCATCTGTTGCTCGACCACAACACCGAAGGATATGTTCTCTTCATCACCATGACGATGGGCTAGACCCGCGAGCAGATTCTCGTCTACGTCGCCCAGCTGTGCCGAGAGATGAAGTCTGGCAAGCGGAAGGCGTACTACATGCAAAAGACTGTTTGGGGTCGCAAGCCATTGGATACATGAGGGGCATATTTGCACAGGTCCGGGCTTGTAATGAGCATATATGATGGCGTCAGAGGCTGTCCACTCACGTCTTATTACTCTGGCACACCTTTTGGTAGGTTGGCGCAATAAGGTAGTGTGTTGGTTGTGTCCGCCATCACCGTAGGCAGGCATAGATATCTACTACAACGCAGAGCCTTGAAACGGAGGATGAAATAACTACGCTGCCTAGGTAGGCACCTATGTGAAACCCATGGGGATAACTTGACGTGTTTTCTATTGAGAGAATTTTAATATTATATTGCTAAACAAGCTTATTGCCAAAGACGTGCTATGTAAAGTATGTGCATCAACAGCCTTATGTCTTGCCCTAAAGCTGCCCTCAGAAATTCCCATGTTCGTGCGTGATCCTACGCCGCTCCTGAGCTGTGAGTGAGCCTAGCCTGCACAGTCGTATGGCCTAATTTGGATTCTCGACCAAAGCCGCCATTTGGAGATCCCGGTACCTTCCTCGGTTTATGCTAAGCATACCGCATGAGGTGCGACTACTTCAGCGGTGATATTAGTTGCAAAATAGGATTCTGTCTGGACGTTTGATTCGGAGACACATTGTTTTGTCAATCACGTGATGAACGGGTCGGCGCCCCGTTCGTCGCATCAGCCCGCAGGTTTCCCTAGGCATCAGTTGACTCTGCAACTCGACCCAATGTCCAGAAATGCGAAAACCGTCAAAATGGCAACGCCATCAACAGGATGTTTTCGCGCGTTGCAGACGGGTAGCTGTCTCATCCTAGTTAGCAAGCACACAAAGCGACAGTGTGTGTTCGATTGAGCGCGGCGACAACGCGTCTGCACCCACACAGCCAACCCGCCCGGCACCGAGACAACCCTGCAGTGTCAGCACCCGGCATCTCCCCATCTCACTGAGCGGCGAAGGGCTCCTAGACTCCACCATGGAGCTCACCACCGAAGACTCACATCAGCTGCGGCATCGCCCAAAACTCCCTCGCCGAGATCTGTCAGCGCGTGGACGAGGCAGGATCTCGAAGACACCCACGTCACGGAATCGGTCTCCAATCAAGCCTAGCACCATTACCAAGCTGGAACACGCCAACATCCCCATTACGCGCACCGATATAATACACCTGTCGGCCCAGGACCTACCCGAGGATGCCCGGCACCTCTGGCAGGAGGCTTCCTGGATCGCAGTGAGAAGCAAGTTCGTGCCGCCATGGATTCAACACCTCTCTGGGTCCCAGCTCAGCATGGAGCCCATATTTGACCACTACTTAAGCGGCTTGTATGCCTTCGACCAGGATGATACACGAGCAACTCTTGAGCTCGCCTTGGTCGACCGGATTCTCCAGGAGACAGTCGCCTGTCAGCTGGATTCAGAAGGCGAGGTCGTTTGGAACGAGGCTGTGCATTCACCCGGACTGCCTGCTCCCGCTGATCCCACACAGTCCTGATTCTGCAAGCACCACCACCAGCAAAAAGTGGCACATGTACGCCTACTCAATCTATCGGGACAAGCGGAGGAGAGACTCAAATCGCGGCCCAAGCTAGGTGCGTGGACTACGCCTTAGTCCTTGCAAACGCCGAAACAGAAGCCGCCGCACGGGAGTTGCTACGAGACATGAACATGAGCGGTTGGGCAAGCTGCCAGAACATCAACCACTCAGAGCGGATGTTTCTCTGCCACCGCCTCATCAGCATCAGCGTCGAGACCAAGGCCGACGGCACTGAGAGGGACGCCAAGCTGCAGCTCAGCATTTGGGTCGCCGCTCACATACTGCGCTTGCGGAGTTTGGTTGCCATGTGGGACGATGAGTCTGCCTCTGCTGTGGACAAGCCGAAAATCATGCCTGTCTCTGTCGTCCTGCCGCTCCTGTTGGTTTCTGGCCCGCGATGGACGCTTTATCTTGCCCGGGATTTGGGGAATAGCACCGTAGGTTCTCTTGATTCTTACTCCAACACACTAAGCTAATGTCAGGAGGAAATCATCCACATCAGCGACGTCGGGACATCGGCAACGTTTGTCGGCTGCTATCTGCTGATTGCTATGATCCGGGTTCTGGCAGGATGGATGATCAGTGTCTATCGTCCTTGGTTCCACACCAATGTATTCTCGGGACGCCACCACACTGGTGAGTCTGCTGCTGAATCGCCAACAGCGGATTAATGTTCAGATGAGGCTTATAACTTTCTAACAGCCTTATGGTTCCCGCGATTATGTATTGCCTCTATTACATCTCCTTGCTTGGTCTTGTCTCCCCCGAAATAGAAATTGGCCGGAGGCGCATTATTAAGTCGAGCTTCGTTAACTCTTCGGGACTAAAACTTGGTATAAGAGGTGAGAATTGGGGGCGTTGCGGGTTGTGTGGGGCTGGAAAAGAGGATCTTAAGAGGGGTAGAGGCGCAGTATGTAAAGCTTTACGTTATAGCTTTTTTTGAAGTCGGGCTGTCGTGTATTGAAGGGTTGCCCTTGGCGCGGTTGGCTAGTGTGGTAGCAGAAACGGACCTGAGTCTGCTTGACAGGCGGCCTTGTGGCTATAGGTGGTTAGTAAGGTTGGGAATCGCTATTGATTGCTTCTTCCTCGGCTGCTATGTACCACTGAGGCTAGGCCTGCTTGCCATGTAAAAGTCAGCCATAAATCTAAGCGCGACTGGCTATGTCCACGGTCGTTACACCGCGTCTGCTTGGAGTAGTAGATATGGAAATCTGCTACTTGACTGGCGAGAGGGCTGGTTCTTACCTGTACGAGAAAGCTGATGGCGAACCGGTCCGAGATGGTAGGGTTGTGTTGGGTGTTGGTAGGGTGAATTTTGGTTGAAGGATACGACGTTGGTGGAGCTTTGCGCGAGCTGCCCCGGCTTGGTGGAGAGCGGGAAAATTGGTACTAAGACGTGTGGTTACCTTTGTCTAGACATAGAGGTGAAGACTACGATATTTAAGAGTAGGGCTTCCTCTTAGTAGGTACTGACCTGCTTTAGATACTGTATAGTTTGTATCTAATGCCAAATTATACTGGCTTATCAGGTACGATCGTTCCGGTCTCTGGTATTTGGATGATGCGGGAAGCTTTCGACAGTGTTATGGCCAATATCCGCGCTGGTGAACAGGTTAAGGATGAGGTATATTGGCCGTTGCTTACCGCGATCCGGGAGATCGAGGGCGGATATGTTATATATGTCTGTAAGGCCTGTAAGACTAGCGATTAGGCGTGAGTGGGATTATCTTGCTGCTGATCTTACAGTCAGTCCTTCCGAACTGGGGATTTCCTGATCCTGCCGCATCCTTGCCTTGATCCCGCTCGACCTTGCCCTACCCGCTAACTCTTCCTGCGCACGCGCTCCTCCCTTTACATAAGGCCACGCGATCTGTTTGGCCCGATAAAAATATAAAAGGACTGCGACCCCTGGTTTTTACTATTTCTGTTCCCCTGAACCTTATCGTCCACATCCTATACTTGTCTTCCTTCTCGAGATAAAAGCCTAAGAGGTGAATATCGGGACGCGATTCCTATCTGCTTAAAACTTTGAATCCCGCAGCATCAAGGGAGGCAATTTTGGAACGAATTCTCGGGGCTTAACCAGCATTAATAGAGCAACCTTGCTTATAATTCGTTGCGGCGGTGGACGGGAAGGAACCGCTGGTTTCTAACGGCGGCAGTCTCGGTGACGTCTGACCTGCTTTAGCCTCGCGTGGTTACTCCTCTCGCCAGATCCTAAACAGCCGTGGGTCCATCGATCAGGTTTGTCACCTCAGCTAACAACCGCCGGTGTCTGTGTCGAGAGACAACTTGAGTAATTGACGCTGTCGGTTTGGCACCTTCCAGCTAGATCGCAGCCCAGCGAAAACAAGCGTAGTGTAACAGAATCTCAGTCTTCCATTACAGGGGCATGGACGACAACAGAGGTCAGTGGAGGCAGGATGACCCGTCCGCCCATTCCGCTTCCAGCCCCCCATACCAACCGTCACCGGCAGGCCCGCCCGTTTCGCAAATGAGAAGAGATGGGGGTAATCAGCTTCTGTCAGGCCGTCAAGCGCATTATTTGGCTTTACGCTTGTCCGTGACATGTTGTCTCGCTTATGGGTACGAAATTGATGTGCGTGATGAGGGTATACCGTCGCCACTGATATTTCGTTTTGAGGTCCAAGTTCGTCACCGTTTGTGATGGCTGGTGCCAGTGCAAACCCCTCACCGCAATGAGCAGAGAGATGCTTGGCAGGCACCAATGTGGCTGGGTGTTGCAGAGCTGCAGCTGAGCCTTGGCGAACAGCTGTCGACCTGTCTCACGCTGCGCAGTTGCGCATTCCCCACACTGCGGTCACGGTGCCTAGCCCGCTTAGGTTACGAAGCAAAATCCTGACTTAGGATTATCTCTGCAAGCACAGATTCTATGTGATGGGATTTATTTGACTCACCCCGTTCTGGCCGTCCCGCTCCTCCTCCTCCATCATGACATCAACCAGCCCCGGCGCGTACCAAACGGCATGCAACCCCGTCTTCGATCCAGTAGGTGCCCCACTCGACGAGGGGCTCAACGCGGACGACGGAAGACGCCATGGGTGGGAGGGTGAATGGTTGTGTAGAGAGGCTGGGGGGTGCCATTTCGGAGTTCCGGAGTTATCGTCGAGGCCGAGGAAGTAAGGCTCAGGGGGCCGTTGAGAGCCCAGCGGATACGACGCACCTCGGTGCTGAGGTTGGGCGAGGGGTTTTGCGGTGCGGAGAAAGGGTCCATCCATCCTTACTCTCGTCGACACCTCCAAGGGAAGGTAGGTGCGGAGGGGTGCTGGAGTGAGGCGTGACAGTGGGCAGAGAACTAGTAATGCAAGGGTGCGGCAGGTAGGCATCGGGTCTCCAGGGGAGGCCTGGAGAGGCCTGGAGGGACTTTCTCTTCGACCCCGCGAAGTCATCTGATCTTGCAGGTGGTCCGACTCGTATCCGGGTCGGGTTGCCCTCCCCCCCCCCTTAAAAGTGCAAAGGGGATCAAGCAGAGCGGGGCCGCGGATAGTTAAGGTGCGTCCCGTGCCGTTGGAGGTTCCACAAAACGCTTGAGGGGGCCATGGCTGCGATCCTGCACTGCAAGTCGTGTAGCCGCTAGCGCGCTGAAGCCTAAGCGCAGTGTAACCGCACCCCTAACAGTCGCTCGAAATGGCAACCCGACATAGCTCCGCCGTGCCGTGATCAGGCATCTGCCAAGCGCTGTCTGTCCCTCAAATTCCATCGTCGTCAAAGCTCCGTGACGAGCATACATAGCGATGGAGAGCCCGGCATGTCGTCTTGCCGATTACCTGTTTTGAGACATGTGGCCAAGGATGCAAGGGAGTAACAATTTCCTTCCTTTCCGGCCTTGCATGGCAGAATTGCAGCGCGCGCTTTCCTGGAGTTAGGGCACGTTCTTTTCCCACAGCGGAGGGTTCAGATGTTCTTGTGCCAACCTTCAGATCAACCTTCCAGATCAGAGCTAAAGGTTAATCTAGATGACTAATCTGGGAGGCGTTTTTAAGCTTTGAGAGCGAACACCACTGTAACCCCTGTGACGAAGGCACTGAACGACCATCTGAAGGTTGATCAGCCGGTCAAAATTCCCTCCTCGCCGTCTGAACCGACCAGCCAGTTTCCAGGCCTCTGATTGGCTGGATTACCCCTTTTCCATCGGTAACCATCAGAGCCACGAATCCTACCGATGGCTCAGACAATCCTACCGAGCTATCAGTAGGTTTGCAGAGCGCTATTGAGAATCTTTTGGCGCTTACCTATGTAGGTTAAGCTGGCCTGGTGTAACGTAACACCAGCATCCACTGCTTGGTGCTGCTACTCGAGAGCCCGCGGCTCTACCGCCCGGGGGTTGTGCGGCATTTTAAAAGACTCGAGGCAATTTCACACCCTTCATGTTAGTCGTCTCGAAGGGATTTTCGCGATGCAGCTTGCTAGCGTTGAGTAGGTACCTAACTTGCCCGACTTTTACACTCTGCCTCGAGCAGCGTTACCGCGGGGTAGATGGATGCACGAAGGCTGCTGGTCAGCCTCGCCGCATAAGGACTTGCCATTAGGTCGCTTGGCTGGGAACATGATGGTTACACAGTTGCAATAATGCCCATGCCCAATACCTAGAAACTATCGAGGCAAAATACCACCCTAAGTCTGGGTCGGGCTCGGAGTAAGGGCGCCCTGGAGGAATGGAAGGCCGGGACGAGAAGAAATGACCTTGATGAATCTGGCCAGCATGAAGGTAGCTCACGACCAGGGGGGTTGAAAAGTATAAGAAAGATGCCATGGAGACTGGATGCCATCATGCTTCTACCCATCCTCAACATCTGCCAATTTCACCTATAACCCTAAGTATGCTCGTCGCCAATCTTGCTGGGCTCGCGCTCTTGGCCATCTTCGGCCAGACTGCTCTCGCCGCCCCTGCCACCGATGCTGCTGCTGCTGCCCCCGCCCCTGACGTTTCCAAAGACTTTATGGCCGGCGTCGACACCAGCACCTGGGTCTCGGTCGATTTCCAAGGCAAAACCATCACCTACAACCCCGCCATGGTTAACGTTACTAAGGCCTCCACCTCCGGAACTTCGGCCAAGCGTACTGTGCTCGCCAAGAGAGATCCCTGCAGCGGCAACAACAACGATAACTGCTGCGGCGCGAGCTCGTTCAACGGCACTCCTGCCCCCTGGGCGTGGACAAGCGACTGCATCGCCATCCGTGATTGGGCGTACTCTCAGCACAGCTACTTCGGTGTCGCAACCAATACGGGCGACTATCATGGTATCGTCTTCGCCGGGAGCTGTGCTTTTGGAGCAGGGACCTGGAACGTTTTTTCCACTTATATCGGGTCCACGGATATCGGTGACGTAACCAGAGATGCTATCAATATCTTCGCGGTAAGTGTTCATAACCCCCCCAAAGCTTCAAGGGCGCCCAGTCTTTAGCACAAGAGTTTTCCTGACTTTGCATTAAGGGTGCGAACGGGCAAGTTGGAGCCTACGGGAGTATGTCATGCGCCAACCCCACCACGGGATTCGGATCAGATGTTTTCTGGAAGCTTCAGTGTAATGGCTGTTAAGAGATGATTCGCAGCTGAGCAAGCACTACGTGGCTGAGGAGACTGAAGTTCGTCTTGAGGGGCATGTTTTTCACTTGATTGTTGGTGTAGAAAGACTTGCAGAGGAAGAAGAAAAGATGTCAATATGCATGAACCGACTTTCAACAAAGACGTTCATTTGCAATGTCCAGACACTTTAGAGCATCTCCCCAGAGCTTCGTGGTGCCGAATAAGTCGTCGAAACTGTCTTTCCGAAGAGCTTATAGTTAGCAGTGGTGATCACTAATCCTGTACGTCGAGCACTGGCCTATCTGGAGTGCCAGGGTAGGCAAGTAGTCAATACTTATAGATAAAGTCTCGATCGGGAGAAACATCCTCATGTGACTGGTGTCTTCCTAAATTTCCACTGCACTCACACACATTTACCATCTACGCTCTGGACAGGCAGAGCGCCGTTTACTAGGATTAAGCTGGGTACAAACGCCATTACTACGGTGTACAAGCCTTATCACTAGAATCTACCAGCGTAGCCTCCTTGAAAACCTGCACCATCGTCCCCATGGTCCTTGGGTCTGCGGCGCTCGACGTAACCGGGTGCTCGGACCGAATCTTGGCAGGTCGAAGATGTCTCCTCCACGTTATCTTCGTTCCAGCAAACCTCCCCAGATTTTCCAAGGCGTCAGCCGGCATCTGGTTGCACAGAATCTCATATAGCACCCTTGCAATAAGAGTGCTCTTTCCCCTGGTCGACCAGGCACTTTGCAGCCATGACGAGGGTGGATTTTCGGGCGAGGTAGTCTGGCGACTGTGGGGTTTGCTTGCGAATTCCTCAATGGAGAGAAGTCCTTGCATCATGAAGAAGCCGTTGCAGCAGCGTCGAAAATCTCAAAGCCGTGTCGGACGTAGTAGATGCAGAGGATGGTCTCGAAGCAGAACTTTAATATTAATAAGATTTTAAACTTATGTTAAAAACAGAAAACTTTACTATTTAATTAAATAACTTAAATATAACTTAAAGTTAAACTTTTCGTCTGCCGTATCACTATTCTTCCTAAATCTTTAAGAGCAGAAGTTAGTCTTTGCGTACGCGTTGGAGACAGGAACTTGAAAGATTCGAAATGTACCGGGTCATGTGTATCTTCCCAGTCACTACCAGTATTACGTTGGTGTCATATCCCTATAGAGGGCGGGATGTTCAGCAGAGCGTACCTTCTTAAATTGTCTTGGTGCAGTCCTTGCCTGTCTTGAGATGTGTCTGTCAATGACATTACGTAAACCGCGCCCCTTATACTGTTCAGCCAGGCGCCGACCTATCAAGGCCGCGCATGCCATGCGTGTTAGCAAGAAGCTTTACCACATAGTGGACAGTTGATTACAACATGCACTTCAAGGTAGGTAGTTTCATGTCCCCATTTCCGTGCCCTGTCCCTGCGATTTTCTCCGTTTTTTTACTGAGGAAAACGGCGAGTCACTACAAATCAGTGGCGCTTTCCCAGGGTAGAACACGTGCAGGGCCCGAGAAGCTGGACGTCACGTCTTCTTGTATGTTTCAAATCGGCCTGTGCCCGCCTAGTTTACTGTTCTGGGTATGTTATTCTGGTTGGTTAGCACGGGATTAAGTTTCTCAAGCAACAGGGTATGTACAAATACAACCCGGCCTCAACGTCTGGGGACGTCCCCGCCATATAACTCAACAGGTGGGGAACTTTCCGTCCCCGCGTGCAACTCCTGGTGTTCCTGACCGCCATGCAGCTCATGGTGATCAGACCCCCCTCTGTACTTTCCGGTTGTCCCAGCTGCGCCGGACAACTCATGGTGATCGAGTGTTCCAACCTCCTGAGGGCCCCCGTACGTGTACTTGGTTTCTGTGGCGGGCATGAATGGCTGCTCGTTGGAATAAAGGTCGTTAGGGGTTGGCATCTCGTCCGTCTTCTTCTTCCGGCGCATAGCAAACCACACGATGGCTGCGGCTAGTACCAGGACGGCAATGCCGCCCACTACGCCACCTGCAATGGCTCCGGTGGATGCACCGCTTTTTTCGCCCCCATTGTCCCCGGGGGGCGGTTGGGCCGATGCGGGATCGGATGCAGGGGGTGGCGCTACGGCTGTCAGCATTGCCTCAAATCACAGCATTGGTTACTTGTGGAATGGAACTTACGATCGTTCGCGGTCGCAAATAGCTTCTGCACATCGGGGGAAGACCAGCCGATTGAGTCGAGAGACCTGTTGCAAAGTTAGTGTCTTCGAGACTGAACAGATCCCTTCCTGGTATCCCTACTTACCCCTTTGAATACCAGCTTTTCACGATATCCGGGGACTCGTATGGCGCTGCCTTGGCATCGTACGAATCCGTCCATTTCATGGCTGTCATGTCGAAGACGAGGAGCCCATTGGGTGCGGCATCCGGATCGGTCCATTGTTTGGAGTTGGGGTTTGTGCCGCCAATGCTGAGGACCTGGCGGTTTCCAACAGCGACGCATGTCTGCTCGGCCCGTGGGCCTGCCGGCGGGTCGGGGAGTTTTGTCCAGACAAAGCCCGGAAGGCTGAGAATGTAGGCGTCGTTGTAGGTGAACATGTCCCGCTGGTTAATGCCACCGAAAAGGAATATGTCGTACCCGTCGGCTGTGTTTCGAAACCCAGTTGTGCAAAAGCGGCCCCTCGGTGATGGTGGGATGTCCCCCGTAGTCACCTGCCAGTATGCCTTTTTGGTAACCGGGTCGAAGAAGGTAACATTCTGGAAGTCCTCCGAAGGTGAGACCTTGATATCGGGCTCGGCATCAACGCGTGGCGAATACCCGCCGAGGACGATGATCAGGCCGTTGGGTCCGAAGGCTGGGATGTAGTTCGCTTCTGCGCCGATCAGGGTGTTGATAGGGCTGAACCCGATGGTGCCGTTCTGCCAGATTCGTGTCTTCATGTTGAAGGTCACCATGCCCGGCAGGACCTGGGTCGTCCCCCGGAACTGCTCTGTCCATCCTGATGCTACGCCCCCCACCAGATACCCTGTGTCGTTAACTGTTGCTACGGCTGAGAACTCGCCGGGAGTGAGGCTGCCGAAAAGCGAAGGATTCCCGGGCTCCTGTACCGACCAAGTTCCCCCGCCCTTGCCGTCGGCTGCGAATTTGTGAAGCTCGGTCTTGGTCATATTCTGGCCCAGAAAGAACTTCCCGCCCCACGAGTAGAATGCGCTGGCACTCGTGTCGGTCCATAGGTGTACGTTCTGCTTCGGGGGCAGCGGCGCTTTGGGGATAGCTCGGATCGTGACACTGCTGGTCTTCCATGACTGCGAGATGTCGATCGAAAGAGTCGAATTTACTGTTGGCAAAAACGGTCAGTCAACGCCGCTGCCGGGGCCAAAGATCTCATGTCCAACCTTGATTTGACTGCCTATTGCCGATCTTGCCGTCCGCTCCCAGCTGCGAGATTTCCCCTCCGTCGACGTAGACAAAATTCCCCAGCACGGTTGCTTTCGCGACGGATCTTCGCACGTAATTGCCAGGGGTCGGGACGTCGGAGAGCGCTGCGACAGATGGCGCCAGCCCGAGCAGCGCGAGCAGCGTGAGACCGGACGTTAGAATGCACTTCAACGCCATCGCGTCGGGTGGCCACAGAGATGCTGGCGTATTAACATGAGCTCAGGCGAAGTTTTGGCGACGTCAACTCCAAGTTGGCGCGACGTGGTTGTGGTAGGTTGGTAACTCGCATTGAGACCGCGGCAATGCGAACACGACCCCACTCCTCCCTTGACGGGATGCAGGGGGATCGGAAATCTGCGTGTGGCGGAGTATGATCGCCAGTTTTGGCGCGGGAGATAGGGGTGGGTAATTGGCTGTGCTGGAGTGAAGGATCTCAAGGATCCGAGTCCCTAACCGAGGGTGCCAATCACAGATGCCCACCCGCCCAGAGAACTCCGCTAGTTCCACAAGGGTTCGCTTGGAATACGCCTTGCGGGTAATGCGGCGAGTGCGGCTCCATGATTCCAAACTGGCACCTTCGCGAAAAGATGCCGTCATTGCGTCGGCCTTCTCTTGGCGCGAATGGCACGTCTCTGCTAGAAAGTATGTGAAAGCGAGGGACAGGCAGTGGAGTAGGGGAAGTAGAACCTATTCAGTTCAAGCATTAAGATGCTCACTTCGTTGAAAGGCTTACCTAATTATGCAACGAGCTGACTTTGCAATGGGTTCTCCACTAAAACCCCCACTTTCTAACGCCCTTATCTCCACAACCATAATTACTAAAATTAGAAGGAAGTTACTAATATGTAATATAATAGCTATTTTATAAAAGAAGGGTATTAAATACCTACTTTTTAGATTTAATATAAGCCTTAGCCTTTTTGCGATGGCCCGAACCGGCCGCGCTACTTGTTTGCTAAAAAAGGTCTAGGGATGGACTGTGAATTCACTTGCGAGAGCCTGTTGTAAATTGAAACTATATGCAAATTCATAGCCAGATTGTATCATCAAGCAGCGTTCATGAATGCTACAACTTCTTACATCCTATCCAATGTGCGTGTCAAGTTCATTCGCGATGTAAGGAAGTCCGTTAATTTGCCTGTGACCTGACTCATCAACTCTCGAGACGTGACGCAGAGTCGGACTTCTCTAAGGACGGCTCTCAACAAAGGTCCGACATCCGCGGGGCCTGCTTAATTAGGCCGGGCGGGCAGTGGTACTTTTTGAGGGGCAAATTGCTGAGATATCACACCACTCAGATGTATGGTAATAATCGCAGGCTCAGTTGCGCGCAGTCGATACAGTGTCCATTGCTAAACCTCTTTTATTGCGGCGTTGTACACAGTGGGCGTTGTTCGGGGAAAGCTCTTCTGGGAATTGGAGACCACAGAGCTGCTAGCACTGTGGGGGATGCAAAGCCATCCAGGCTGGGCCGTGTGCAATGAAGCGAAGCGCAAGGTACATCCAATAGTAACAAGAAACGCCCCGCGCCTATATTCCCCGGGTGCAGTTTATGATCTTTTCAACCCAAGTCTAGTCTCAGTTCCACGACGTGCACTGATCTAGCCAGTCATGTCACGAGCCGACTGGCGCCTAATTTCCTCACCACAGTTGGTAATCTTTTCGACGTCTGCGATAAGATACCTGGGAGGTAAGCATGAGGCACAGAACGCCGATACAAGGTTGAGTGCCGTGGCTAAATGTATTTTTTATTGTCCACCACCATTAACCACTACCTTTTCTCAAAATGGGAGCCAGCTATGATTGGCCTGGCCTCGTGCTGCGCCGTACTGATGATGTAGGAAGATTCCTCAAAGGTGCCCCTTCCTCCACTTGATCTCAACAACCGTCCCTTCCTCCACCTGGTCTCGACATTTGTCAGAGCACTGAGCATTAACCGCAGATTTCTGGACGCATTGCAGTTTCATGTCCTACAACTAAACGTCAGACAATATCTCGACCCCCTTGACGGACCCTACGCGGCGTTGAACAAATTGGATGATGGCCTCTTCGCGGAAGGAAGAACAGTCCCACGAGAAGGATATCCCGGACTACAAAGCCTTCACGTTACGGCGAGGTTTCCTGACCGTCCTGTTCATGTTCATCTGTGGACTGGCAGTTGGACTGGAGTATCTGCTACGAACCCTCCCAAACGAACATGGTCGAAACAACATACCGCACGACTCTCCCTACACACCAGCCCTTGAGGCCCATGAGCGCCGACACTATCTCACCCCTCCCAGTTTCAAGGCTAACGGGCTGCGAGAAAGAGGCTATCCACCCGCGATACCGGCAAGCCAACTTTGCATCGAAGGTGCCAACACTTGCAGCCACGCATGCGGTACCTCGGCAACAACAACCATGGGCACGAGCTCCCATATGGCCACGAACTCCCCAGCTCCCACGGCACCTCCCAGCTTCAAGCCGGCCATCAAGGTGCCTATACCGCCCTCCCTCAGTTTCGCAAACCTGGATCCTATCGAAACCTTTGTCACATGGGCGAACAGCTGGTACGGCGATGTGGGCGACCCCTTCTCCAGGACGGCTCTGTTTCCCGGAGACAGTATCGCCGACAAGTGTATATACCGGTATCAGGCTATTGTCTACACCACCAACAGCACCGGGTGCCGAGCTATATGGGATCCGAGCAAAGCAGCATCGCCCCCACCCGGGTGGAAACGGGGATCGTGGGTGATGGAGGACTTGTGGCTCGAGGAGGGGGGCAAGTGCGACGGAAATCACGACGACTGGTATGCCGCATTCCCATCAAATTCGGGGGCGAGACCACCGGGCCGGGAGGATTTAGACATGGCGAATATGACGGAATCGGATTCCTTCATGTATGACTCGCAGTATGCAAGCTGGTTTGCAAGGACGTCAGACCATTTCATAACCGATATTCTGCTCACATGCACCCGGCCGGATGGCAGCAAACAAGAGGAAGGGGGGATATTCGACGGCGGCCCTGACGATGTGCCAGGATGGGCCCCCCGAAATAGCCAGCCACCGGAACTTCAAGCCACTTCGGTCCTGCTGGTGTACTGGGGGGTCATGGCGAGGGGCGAAGAAAATGCCCCCATCAAGTGGGTCACCGCAACCGAGTCTCCAGCGGCTCTCCGCAACCAATTTATCGTCACCCAGAGCCTTGGGCGCATGGGCGTGGGCATGGCTGGTGTCTACCTGCAACCATCCTCAGCTTCTTCAAATCTGACTCCCGAACCCATCTTGGCTTCGCCCACCATGTCAAGCCCAAGCAGCCACGACACCGCGCAGAATCGTACCTCAACAAGCCCCAAGCACCTTGAATCGACGCCCCAATTCTCTTCAGGACTCCGAGACGTCCCAGTGACACTAAGATTCGACACGACCACCCAATTCACCACCAACGGCCAGCTAACAACCTCCACCTTCGCCACCTCTCAACTCTCCACCATCCTCATGAACATCCCAGCAGTAATAGCACCAGCCTCCATCACCGTCCAAACCAACTCCCAAGGCCAGCCAACAAACACCCTCACCAACTTCAACGGCGACGTCATCCTCGTCACCAAACTCACCATCCTCACCAACACCCTCGGCTCGCCCACCGCCACAAAACTCATCACCGTCCCCGCCACCTCCGTCCTCAAAACCCTCACCAACTCCGCCGGGGCCCCCTTCACCACCATCACCTCCTTCCCCGTTTACCCACACATCCCCGGCTCCAAGCCCGCCAACATCGTCCTCGCCAAGACTGCCTCCTACCTCGTCGTCTACTTCTTCCCTATCGCCCTCACCCTCCTCGTGTTCATCCCCATCCAAACCATCGACACCGAGATCAAACTGCTCCTCCCCTTCCGCCTTTTGACCCTCCAGTCCGGCAGCCCCGACGCTCTATGTCTGCACACCGGCGGCCTGGCGGGGCGGCTGAACGGGTGGCGCCTCCTCTGGCGCCACGGCGACCCCATCTCAATCATAAGCGACCTGCTGGTCGTGTGTGCCGCGGCGCTGGTGGCCATATCGGGGGAGACGGTCGGGCTGAAGCTGAGAGGGACGTGTGTAAAGCAGAATATGCGGACGTGTTTGGTGACGGTGGCGGCGTTTCCGAGGCCGGCGAGGGCGGCCGAGGCGTTG
>Ga0247760_1000023_pt1 | contig 124394 bp, 142 predicted proteins | sample UWRJL171409R4_FD_179936 | JGI IMG/M metagenome (GOLD analysis project Ga0247760, IMG submission 179936) | Plant litter microbial communities from Arlington Agricultural Research Station in Wisconsin, United States - UWRJ-L171-409R-4 | ecosystem: Environmental > Terrestrial > Plant litter >...
GGGGTTTCATGTGAATATTTGGGTTGACTCCTTTTTTTCGGTTGGCAATGTGTCTATGTGGTATTAGAATATTACATACATCCTGGTTGGTTGGCCGTAATTCCTGATATATGTTTATCTTTGCCCTGTACTGTAATTGATCTCTCCGAGACGCCATCGTGAATATGTCTTCCAGCCGTTATCATAAAACCCACTACTCCTGGGAGGGCTCCGTCTTCGTTCCGTCACCTCTGCCCTGCCCCGAACTCCTGAGATTACCGCCCCTAAAACAAGGATGCCAGTTCGTGCATACGATACTCCGAATTTGGCTCTTCCTCAAACAAAAGTAACTCCAGAAACGCCGTTACATGATCCTGCACCCCGAAGCCGATGTCGGCAGCGATATTGGCGGTACTGGTAGTGCCGTGTGATACCACTCCAAATGCTCACGGAATGCTTCGACGTCCGGGAACCCATTTTCGTCCTGATTATACTTCACATCATCCCCGCCACCTTCGCCGCCCTGGTCCACGTACGTGTACTCATCACAGTACGGACACAGGATCCTCGCGCGCCAGTCGTTTCTCTCAGGCGGCAGGTGGTTCGCTATTGCAAGCGGCGGGTATACAACCTGCTTCTCTCTCCCTACAGTGTCGCTGTCACCGGCGCCGCCACTGCCGCCTATCTCAGGGTCCGCATCCGAAACTACGTAACCCCCTGCCCTCTCCCCTTTTTCGTCCTCTGCCAACCCGCTGGTCACCCCTGTGGCCTGCCAGTTTGGGTACGCCGACCCGGGCGGCAGCGGTGTTCGAGTAGCGGGGATCCGCAGTAAATCAGGCCAGACGAGGAAGCCGTCGCAAAAGTCACAAACGAAGGCAGCGCCAGACCCAAGGCGCTCAAAGTGCCCCACCGCGTTGCAAACCGGCACGAGCTCCTCGAGGCTGGTGCGTCTAGTTGGGTCGTTGCCCTGCTGCCGCGCCTCTTCATTCTCGACGGCGCGCTCGTGCTGCTTCTGCCATGGCGGAAGAGAGTCGTGTTCAGCCTGCCGCCGTGTCCGTTCCCCCTCGATGCGCCGTTGCCGCCGGTATACCTGGAAGGCACCTAGACATCGAGGCTCTTCCTGTTCGGCCGCAAAGATGCGCCTTGCTGCACGGCATTGCGCGCGATGGAGCTCGCGCTTCAACGAGCCCGTCTCGCGCGCCCATACTGGGTTGATCGGGCCACCTTGGCGTGCCCAATCTTTGAAGTTCTGGGCGTGCGCTGTGAGCTTGGCGCGGAGCTGTCGCAGTTCGATGATAGACTCGACTGTGGACGGGAGCAAGGTAAGTTAGCATGATTATGCTCACCGCGACGGCTACTTCATATGTTTTGTGAAGAGGGAGATGGAGGGGGCTTCACCTGTCCGGTCGTTTTGATAGTAGAACTGGCCGTGCACCAGCGGCGCCATCTCTTGGAAGTCCTTCTTGGCGTCGTCGAGGGCCTCCTCGAGGGCTCGGACCTGTTCGAACTCGTCGGGCCCCCATTGGCGCTTGTCGGCGAACATGAGAATGCGCAGCGACTCGGTCAGGGACGTCGCGATGCCGGCCAGCAGAGATCCGACCGTTTCGGCGTCCCCGCCGCCAACGCCGCTCATCCTCTCGCTTGATTCCCACCTCGCGCGCAATTTGCGTTTTGTTGAAGATTTCCCTCCCAATTTGTGTTCCTCGTCCCTGCCCTCTCCTTTCTCCTCCGTCTAGGAGGTCGTGCTTTCTTACTTCGCGGGGCTGGTGTGCCCTATCGTCGTTTTCGTCTTTTTACGACCAGCTACCTGTCGTTAATTGCAGCACGCTTAAACAACAAGAATTCGTCGTCGCTGCCGCCTGTGACAGGCGGTTTCCTGTCGCCGAGAATGGGCGGCGCTTTCGTGGTGCCGTCCGCCCTCGATCTGCGGATGTTAGAACTAGGACTGGGGGGACGCCGAGCTTCAGCGGGTGTTGGGGTCCTTCTATGTCTAAATCGGGCCCTTTCATGGGTGGTTACAGGGGGTCGATGACAAGGCACTTGACTCGAGACAGCAAAGCTGCCGCCGATTGAGATAAGCGATAAGTACCACCAGGCCAAAAAAAGCCGAATGACAAACCTCCTCCCTATTCAATGCGGCCTGTGTATAGTGCGCGGGCGGTGGAATAGTATCGAAGGAAAATACGGCCTCCTTCGAGCAGGCAGCGATCTCGACCCGGAAGGTGGGGATTCGACCGGATGAAATCAATATGTCGGCTCGAATACAGCACATGCATGTCCAACGACATCATTGTCAGATGGAATGCGGGGAGGGGGTAGGGGTAAACGAGAGAAGCACTCCGTACTGACAGCGGAACCCAGTAGAAACCTCATTTGTGGGCATTGGCCTACGATTCGGTTCTCCTGTCTGTTGGAACACCGTTACATACCCGATCGGCACATTACGCGGTGTTTCGAGTCAATCAGTCAGACATTGTTGGATCGGGTATGGAGGAAGCTTTGGAGCTCGAAAGATATCGCCCAATTGGTGTGGGTACGGGTTACTGCCCAATGGCGGGAGCGTGATTGGGCCGCTCAGCCGCTCAGCCCTACTGGAAGCTGGTTGTTTCAGGCCGTTGGGTCGATCGCATGCAGCATCCAGAGCGACAGGTCACAGAGACTGGCACGACAGGCTGATCAGTGGGTTTGCTATAATTATTTACACGTGTCTCACCCCGTTCATCCTTGGTGTCAATGGTCAAGAACTGGGGTCTCTCAAATGTCTTTGCGGACGATATATCCGGTTTCCAATGTTTTTTACTCCAGTTTATGCCCCATTGCTGGTTTATTTCCTCTTTGTCGCCTTACCTGTGTCTACACCACTGGCTTTGGCCTCCTTGACAGCGACTGGCACAGGCGGAAGCGCCTCAGCTTCCTTCTTCGTCTGCTCCGGCTCATCATCGCCGCCCTGACCAAACTCGTTGACGCGAGTGTGATCGACTTTGTATGCCCATCGCTGGTAAATGTAAACAAAAAAGATTACATCGTCGCGGAGGGTCGCTAGGCGGTGGAGAAACGGCATCTTGATGGTGAATGCAAAAAGATCATCGATGAAGGTGTTGAGGAACTTGTACATCATCGCTTTGCCCGGCCTGGTGATAATGTCAGTTGCAAATTGAAATCAGCAGTGGTAACTAGACGTACATATGAGCGACGCTCTTGAGGCGGTAGTTGATATAGAGCGATGGAACCATCAACAGGAACCCGTATGCGTAGACAGACCCGACAAGTGTGGTAATGACGAATGAATACCACTGGCGAGAAATGTCAGTTAAACATACCTGTGGCGGACACGCAGGGCAGCCATGAAAGGTCAAAGGGGGGTTTTGAGGTGGTGGTTCAACATACCGACTTATGTGTGTCGTACATGAGCGAGTAGATGGCGTAGGCAATGAGGAGAGGGACGCCAGCAATGTACATATACTTGAAGGCCGTCTCATCATACTCCTTGGTCTTTTCCTCTGTGTCACTGAGCTTGTGCTTGTCTTCAAATGAAATACGGTAGGGGAGGAGCGACCCAGGCGCGGCTGGACGCAACCTAACATCAACCACGGTCGTGACCTTCCACAGCTCAATGAGAATGCCAACTCCCTGTGTCCCGAGAATCATCCAGCTGGTGTTCTGGGATTGGTCGATGAGATACAGGAAGATAATAAGTTGCATGAAGACGTTGGCGAGAATTGATCGCACCGAGATGCCAATGTTGTCCTTCTTCTTACGGTAGTGCGCAATATCGGAGCCAAATGCCAACGTCTCCAGTATCATATGTGCGATGCTGACGACAATGGTGATTCCAAGGAGGATGGGATTAGTATCAATGAATATCTCCTTGATCATTTCAATCTCGCTCCCATCACTCCCGCCGGTAATTGGGGTACCGTCAGCAGCTTTGCGCGCGGCCTCCTTAGCACTCAGGTCAATGGAAGCCATCGTCTTGAACTTCCAATCACCCAGATTATTGAGGTCGATGCGGATGGGTACAGTTTTGACTGTTTCGTTGAGTATCGTCATGTGGGATTTCAGCTGCCAGAACGTATTGACATACAGGATAGGGTAGTACCAAGAGTTCTGGCCGCTACCGTCGCGCGCCCCTGTTGCCTCGAGTCGGAGAAACTGGCGGACAGCGGGATGTGACTGTGGGAATGAGAACACACCCGAGTTTGGGATGAAGGAAAGCGAGATATTGGGGTGGTAGTAGCTGGCGATGAGGGGCCCGGATTGCGTCTCCTGCTCCACTGGTTCCTCAACCCCTGTCTCGTTCTTCGCGGCGAGCAGGTTTCTTGTCTTGACCTCCTTCTTCTTGGGGATATACTGGGTGAGGGGAAATATGAAATGATATGCGAGACTCGGGTCATATCCTTTTTCCGTAGGGTCGAGCGGCGCCCCTGAATCCGAAAGCCCGATATAAAAATGTCCCCATAACGTGCCATTCTGCTGAACCGGTCTGGGGACGTCAATGATCCGACTGCCCGATGTGCGGGTATCGCTGTAATTCCCTATCCGGAATCGGTTCTCCTCCAGCACAATATTGTCCTTCTTCGTATCCTTCAGGGGTGTGGGAATCAAGGAGGGTGATACCGTCACGACAATATCAACCACGCTATTTTCGGGCCAGATTGGGGCGACAAGTTGCGGAAGCGGGTTGTATACGGCACCATCTTCAAGATATTTGGGGCGATCTGCGAACGGCGGGATCTTTCCCGTGTTCACAACCTGCACCGGATTCCCGTCGGCATCATGAACTGTCGTAGTGGTAGTTTTCTGGCTGCCGCCGGCAAACTGTTTCATAACAAACTGCATTGCCATCCACATCGCTATCGCCTGGAAGACCTTGGAGAAGACGGAAGACTGGCGGTTCGTTAGTGATGCAGACCTGGGTTAGATGCGACGCGACGTACACCTTGTTGCTCCCGCTCAGTGGCGGGAGGCCCGGCCGTGGTGGCTTCAGGCATGTTGTTGACGTAATGTCAATCAGAGCGATGGACGCTCGCTGTAACTTCTTTTGTCGCTCAGCTGCTGTGCGGTTGGTCAATCTCGAGAAGTCGACGCCTATTTTCAGGTTTGCGCGCAAAGAAGTGGACCGCGCAGATGGGCAAAGTTGGGGATGGTGTTGCATGGTGGTCCCAAGGATCTGGATTTCAATGGCGAATTGGAGCTGCGGGTCGCGCCACGTACTGTACGCTTGCCTACAGTGGTGTTTAGCGGCGATTGGCTACTAAGCACGGGGCCAAAAGTTATTACCCTCCTCGGCTCGCCAAGCTTTTGGCGTACAGTGTTGTTAAGTTTTCGATCACGATACACTCGCTCCTCCACTGAAAGGGTCGAGCTCCAGCACACCACTCACTATATCCCAGCGGGCTTATCGCTAAGGTATAGCGGCCGTCCACTGAAACTGATTATCAACTTGGCACTGTACGCACAGACTCAGCCAAACTGGATGGGGCAATTACTTTTGGCCCTAGGGTCCGTATAGACCCCCACTCAGCTAAAGCCACCTCACTGGGGTCTTTGGGGGTTCCAGACAGGTGACCAGACACATTCCATCAAAGGCGCTGACCTAGGTATGTTGGGAGGTAAGCAACCTTTCGTCTCCTAAGCTCCGCTTCTACGGGCTCCCCCTCTTCCGGTTCGTGATTCCACATTGAGGTCTCGTTGCATATCCGATGAAGCACTGCGCGTAGCCGTACCCGCCACGTCGTCAAGTGCTCACCAAGTGCCATTTGTCGACCGTCGTTTGGAGGATTTTGGACCCGCTGGAGAGGTGTTGCAGAAGTCCGACAACAACCCCCTCTCTTCGCTCTCTATGTCTATTCCTCCATGCGGGACCTCTCCTGGCTGGAACTTGACGTTTATCATGTCAGAAACTCGACGGCAACTTGGTTTCGCATATCTCACCATCTCACCCCTTTTCCCGGCAGCAAGGTTAGACATTGAGATATAAGTATCTGTGTGTTCTATATACCTTCACAGCCATTGAACCGTCTACTCTGTAACTCACTCTCTGTTCATTCAAACCTCCACACCTCCACACCTTATTCACCGGATAGAGCTATCTCCACCTCCAGCCAGGAACCCGTCACTAGCCGTGACAGCGTTCCGTCTGACATCTCCCAAAACAACACGCCGAGTGACTCAGGGCTGCATCTTGCTTCCCACATCCACGCTTCCACCTACCCACTCGCCGCTCACATAACCCACCAAACCCTGAACACCATAACCAGCAATCTCCGTTCTCACCACCACCACCACCACCACCACCACCACCAATTCAAGATGGAGTCCGGCGGAGCTTCCCCCTACCCTTCGATTCCCGCCTCGCGCACATCCACCCCCTCCAAGCTCAACCCCGATGCACCCCGGCAGACCAAGATCTGTGTCTACTGCGGCGCCCACCCTGGCAAGAAATCCGAGCACCTTGAAGCCGCCCGGGCGCTCGCGCAAGCCATGGCCGCGAACAACATCGGTCTCGGTAAGAACCCACCTTCGTCTTTCCCTCTAGATCAAGGTCTCTAACCCTCCTATTCAGTCTACGGAGGAGGTACGGCTGGAATTATGGGCGAGATCGCCCGGACGCTAGTGGCGCTTTCCGGACCAGACGCTGTGCACGGCATCATCCCGGAGGCACTTGTCCGGTATGAACGGGGAAATACGTACGGGGCAGCCGAAGGCTCGGAGAAGAAGGACAGCAACGGCCTACCAGATGAGGAGACCTGGGGGCGAACGACGATAGTCAAGGACATGCACACACGTAAGGCACTGATGGCACAAGAGGTGCTTGCCGGCGGACCGGGCAGTGGCTTCATTGCGCTCAGCGGGGGTTATGGCACAGTCGAGGAACTGTTCGAGACGGCGACCTGGAACCAACTCGGGATCCATTCCCGGGGTGTATGTATCCTCAACATCAACGGCTTTTACGACGGCATTCTGGCGTGGATCAGGAAGAGCGTGGAGGAGGGCTTCATTCACGGTGGGAACGCAAACATTCTTGTCGAGGCCAAGACCGCCGAGGAGGCGATCAAGGCTTTACGGGAGTATAAGGTTTCGGAATCTGTCATGAAGCTTTCGTGGGGCAGCCAGTAGGCTGTCTAGACAGAAGGACCGGCAAGTGTCAGGCGGGTTTGCCGAGGCAAAATAGAGGCAAAGATCTATTTAGAACTAATTGCCTTCGCAATAAATATATCGAGGCTGCTAGGTCGGCTCCTACTGTCTTTCGGTCTTTGGAGGAAAAGTCTTTATTTTTTGTTGTACAGTGCACCTCACGAAACATCCTGTCCCTGGTTCTGACCCGCCCCATTGGACGGCGCGCCGGTCGCGTTTCTTCCAGGGAAGAATTTCGCAAGGTTTATGGGAGACGGGGATCGCGGAGGCGTGTCATCGTCGTAGTCCTCCTATGCGTCGACGTCCATACCCTCAGTGCCCTCTCCCGCTGCCGCTGCCTCCTTCTCTTCGGCAACGCTCTGTATCCACGTGTTCACATCCTGCCCGTCATACACCTTGAAGGACTCCGGCTTGGAGCTTCCGTCTTTCACCTTGGCGCCCGCAATGGCGATGCTCGTGTTCTCAACCGTTAGCTCTTTATCCTGTACCAAGCTCTCCTTGAGCGCCTTGAGACCGTGCGCGATGAGTTCCTCGCGACCGCAGCTGGCGAAGGCATCGAGATTCTTCTCCAGGTACGTGCGGGCCATCTGGCTACGGGCGCCAATGGCAAAGGCGGCCATCTCCTCGGTCATACCACTGGGCTGGAACTCAAACAGGTGGGGGCCTGTCTCGTCGACGCCGGCGATGAGCAGGCCGACACCGTAGGGTCGCTTGCCGTAGTGCTGAGTGTTGATTTGCGCCTTGGAACCAATCATGTCCACCAAGCTCCGCACCGGCATGCTGCGACCATACGTTAAACGGTGGCCGAGGCACTGCTGCTTCATGAAGTTGGACAGAACGCGCGCGTCCGATGTGAGGCCAGCAATGGCGATGCCGACATGCTCGTCGATCGGGAAGAGTTTCTTCTGGTACGACGATAGCTCTTCGGCGTTACGCTGTAAAGGAGATAGTTGTTAGATAAGGGCCAAATAGGCTTAGGCGTTGCACCAAAGTCGGTGCGAGGGCATCAGTACCTTGATCGCTACCAAGACGACATGTGTCTTGCTTGCGATTCCCACCACTACCGAACCCTGTTTGACTGCCTCCGCCGCATACTCGACCTGGAATATCCGACCTTGTGGTGAGCTGTAGGTTGACAGGCGGAATTAGCAGATAGCCCTTGGATGGCGCGCAAGTAGCTGGCTCCGGTAGAGCTTGCTTACAATGTGACCGAATCGTTGTCGTAGTTGTTTCTAAACATGTTGGCGGTGCACCCTGCGGGTCAGGTCGATTTGATACAGGCGGTAGAAAATGGCCTCGACCGTAGCTGAAATTCGGGGGTACGTTATTTGGTGATATCGCTCGGTCGGGTTGGATATGGCGGGTTTAAGTTGGGGTAGGAGATGGGGAGCTCTAACTTGGTGGTTTGATGGGCGCGAGGCAGGCAGCTCGCGAGCTTCGTCAGTTCAGCCCAGGCGTGCAGCTCCCCAAGGTACGTACCTCGAGCCTTCCCTGGATGGTCTGAGCTTTCTCTCGCCAAAAAGAAACCCCGGGTCCGCAGCGTTGGCGGCTGGCAATGAGACCCACCTCCGTCCCCAGCGTTTACCTCATCCTTCTTAGCGCAAGGCAGCTCCCTGGTTGAAGCTGGACCCGCTCGCTGACGACGTCGCTGCCACCCAGCGTTCAATTCATCATCGCAACATTGGCAATCGCAATCGCCGGCGCAACCCCATAACGCCCGCGTCTCGACCCTCCCGGCACGACTGACCAGACGCACCATATACATCATTTCTTTCCGACCCTACAGCCTCCGAACATCCGCACAGGCACCTCAAAACCCCCCGCACTTCGGCCAATCGCCGACCCCTTGATCGACGGCGACGACGACAGCCTCCACCTCCATCGAGCCCTTCAACCACGCACAGGCGCAACACCTACCCAACCCAACAGACACCCACCCTTAGGCCGGATCGAGGGGACGTCCCCCACGAAAACACAGCGCAAAGATGCCGCAGGCAGGCCTCAAGACCATCATCGCCCTTTCCTTCGTCCTCGCAGTCGGCTTCCTCCTCGTCATCCTCTCATGCGCGCTATGGCACGCATACTATCCCCTCCTGGTGGTAGCCACCTATGTGATGGCGCCCGTACCCAACTGGATATGCAGCCACTGCGCGAACCCCGATGACTTTGTGGAGAGCTCAGGCGCCGCCGTGCTCGACCTTGGGCGGTTCTGCACGGGTTTCTTGGTTGTTATGGGCTTAGGTACAGTTTCCGGCGGGGCCCGGGGTACGAAATATGGTTAACTAACCTTCGCGCGTAGCACTTCCTATGATACTTGCACACTCCGGCATCATCGAGGTGCCCGCTATGATCATGTCCGTCATCGGCGGGCTTCTGATCTACGGCACAATTATCAGCTTTGCTATGTTCTTCCAGGAGGAGCAAGAGTTCTGAGAGATTGACAAGAGGGCTTTTTGGGGGGGAGGGGTTATTTTCAAGTCAAGCGACTGGGAGCAAGGCATTGGATCGGAAGGCATGTGTTTCTTGGAACCTTTCTCATCAGCGGACTGTACAATATAGCGCTTCCAACCAACCAACCACCAGGTATAGGCCAAGAATGGGAGCCGTTCCTCTTCGGCAGAAGGTGTTCTGAGATAAGGGATGGATCAGCAAACATATAATCGATTTTTTTAGGGCATGCATTTCGGTTGAAGATGCATCAAACTAGGTACAGTAATTGTACAAGGGTTAAGCGTTGTAACATCATCGCTTCCGTTGCGTCTAAGCCACCATGAACATGACTCCAAATCCCCCCCATCTCAGTGTCGGATACGTTGAGTGTCCATATGCATTTTACATGCCTCATATGGCTTCTCTCTAGCCCCAGGACATGATACCGAAGGAAAAACAACTCGGAAAGATCAACAAGAATCGGCAAATACGCGCAGCGGCCCAGCAAGTTTGGTAAACATCTCGTCCCTCTCGCCGTCAGGGGTGCTCAAGATGGTAACGGCACCACCAGCACCGATATGCCACACCTCTTGTGGCTCCTCGTCGCCTTCGTCAGCCGTAGCCGGGCGCGCCCGTTCATCATCCCACCGGAACAGGCTGCGGATCGTCACGCTCCAGTCGCCGCGACCGGTGGCACACATGTACCCGACAACGCCCGAGTACAGGCTGCGCTCCCGATGACCCTCGACCTGCTGCAAGATCTCGCAGCTACGCTTCTTGGGTGCACCCGTCATGCTTCCCGGTGGTAGACTGGCGGCCAAGACATCCAACCCCGTATGTCTCTTGTGATTGGCTGTGGTGGTGGCAGGGGGGAGTTGGCCCTCCACAATGGTGATCATCTGAAAAACGCTCTGGTACTCCTCAACGCGGAGGAGGGCCGGTACGGTGACACGGCCCGCGCCGCAGATGGAGTGGAGGTCGTGGCGCACCAGGTCGACGATCATAAGGTTCTCTGCTTCTTCCTTGGGGACGTGCAGGATGCGCTCGGCTTCGGAGAGGGTGGATACTGCGTCCGACTTGCGGACGGTGCCTTTCATGGGACGCATCGAGCAGCGGCCGGACGTGTCGTACTGTAGGAAGCGCTCGGGCGATGCGCTGACGAGGGTAGCGCCGCCGAGCCGGAGATAGGATGCGAATGGGGCCGGCTGGCGTACTCGGAGGGTTTTGAAGAGCTGCCAGGAGCGAGGAAGGGGAGCGGCGAGAGGTGAGGAGCGGCGGCGTTTGCCCGAGAGTGTGGGAGGTGGAGTGGTGGCGGAAAGCGAGTCGCTTCTTGGACGGGTGATGGTGGTTTGGTCCGTCAAACAGAGCTCGTAGGAGTCGCCGGCGGCGATGAACTCCTGGCAGAGCTCGACTTTGGCTTCGTACTCCCTCGTCAGGGGGGTATGGACATGCGTGCTTCGGGAAGGGCGGCGTGTCTTCAGGGACTGTTGTTGGGATGTTTCCTTTTTGCCGCTTTGGAAGGTTTGGGACGACAGGAGTCTGGCGACTGTCCTTTCCACCCACGGGCCTGCCCCGGACTCGCGAGGGCACAGATGCTGGACGTGGATGACTCCCAGCAAGTGGTCAATGACGAGGCTCTTTGTGACCCAAGCAAGGCAGATATCTGGGCGGTGATGTCGGCGCAGATGCTCTAGAGCGACGTCAATGTCGCTCAGACCTTGCTCGTAGGTGATGTATCCCATAAAACCGCCAATGAAGGGTGATCCAGAAGACACCTCGGAGACCTCGAGACCCCTTGCCTCGTGGAAACCTGCAATGAGGCCCCAGACGTCACCGTGGTGGGCAAGCGATACCCTTTGCGACATGTTGACAGGAAGCCCCCCGACAGTTCCCAGCTTGACCGTGGCGTAATCATCGCCAGTGTGGTACTCGATCCTCATCGCTTCCTCTATACCGATAGAGATGATGCTGTAGCGGCCCCGAACGTCACCCCTTGCCTCGGCCGCAGCGGCGTTCGACGATTCCAGGACGACACGCTCCAGCCCGTCCGGCTCAACCGCCTCCATAATGTCGGGCACCTGCACGCCTCGCGGAAGTGGCACCGTTATAGAATGCAACATGACATCCGTGGCCCCGGACTCCCACCACTGCAGGTCCTGCCCATCATCCTCCTGTTGGCCAGCTGCCTGCCTCGATAGCAAGCTGTATTTCGTCGCAGCCCTCGCCAGGACATCCCCATCCGTTACAACGACCCTCCCCTTCTTCTCGTTCCATCTCTTAGCCTCGTGGAACCAGTTCAGAATCACCTGGTTACCTTCCTTTTCGGTGCACACCGACTCAGGGTGATACTGCAGTGCCCAAAATGGCCTGACCCTGTGCCTCGTCGCCATCAAGATCCTCTCCTTACTACCTTCACCCCTTTCCTCCTCAACCCACGCCAGAGGTACCACATCAGGACATTCATCCATTGTCCGCCACCTGGCCTCTCCCCCTTTCCACTCAGCATCATCAACCCCATCCTGCCCAATATCAACACATAGGCTGTGATATAGCGTCGCCTTGAACTCGCCCACGCCCTCAAAGACATCACCCCCCTGGTGGACAATTTCCCTCACCATCCCATGCAACCCCCTCTTCAGCCTCCTCACTTTCCCCCCACAGCTCGCCACCAGGCTCTGAAAGCCCAGACAAATTCCCAGAACAGGAAGCAGATCCTCCTCCGCCAGGTCCCACACATGTCTCATCAACCCAACATCCGCCTCATTGTCGGGCGATCCCGGCCCGGGACCGCACACCACAGCGTCATAGTGTGTGAGTTCCTTTCGCCAGCGGGTCTTGAAGCCCGGATCTGCCGGATTTAGAAGTGGGGAGTCGATAGGAATGACCGCGACATCTGCTTGGAGCAGGGTGCTGAGCAAAGCTGTGATGTTGTTTGAAAAGGAGTCGTATGCGTCCAGGAAGAGGATGCGTGGGCGTGCCATTTCTGTATCACCCCTATTCCTGCGCTGTGTTGCGTTGCGCTCGTGCTGACTGGTTGGTTCTCCGTTCCAAGCTTCAACCTTTCGTTGGTTTTTCTAATCTATATGCAATCCCCTTTTTGAAGAAAATGGGTAAAGAGAAAAGAATTTAAAAAGAAGGCAGTAGAACAAATTTGCCTCAACCAGGAAGTAAAACCGATCTCAATTCCACCGCGGGCATCCAATCCCAAACCCAATTTTTTTTTTCCGACTCGGTCTCCCTTGTGAGCCTTTCTTGTCATACGCTATCGTGAATCGGACCTGATGAATGAGCCATAAAGAAACTTGTTGGTACCTAGCCAATGAGCGGTGGCGAAATCTCAAAGCTCAACACTGACACCGCAACTTCATTTTTTCTCACAGAGGACCCTAACCCTAATACGACAATAAAGATCATGGGATGAACTCTATTACACCCATGTCAAGTTTGCTGGAATGATCATTATGAGGATTTTCTGCGAGAAATACCAAGGGAAGAAGAAAAACGAGAGTAGTTAGTTTAGTCAGGAATTTATCACATTTAAATGGCCCTCCCCATTTGCCCAACGGAACGCGGTGATGTAACATAATTCCTGTTCGCGCGAACTGGGTGATGGGATATCAATTATTGCTCTTAATTGTTCTGCCCAAAAATGCTTCCTCTCTCACTTGCAACAACAACTATTTGATGCAACGCTTGCTTCTATGTAACCTCTTGCCTCCATACAATCCCCACCACTCCACTCCTCATACTTCGCTCTTCAACCCCGACTTGTAACAAGAACCCGACACGGCCTTCTTGAGTGCCAGATCCTGCGCTCCGTCTTACCAAGCACAGAATTCATCATCAGCGTCTCCGTCTCGGACCTCGGTCTTCCCCCAGCCCTCGACGCCCTCTTGCGTTCCTTCTCCTCCTTGCTGGGCACCCACAGTCTAGTCTCCTCCACGCTCGCCGTGATTTCAAACTCGCCTCGACAAAGCGCCGTGATGCCAGTCGTGACCAATGCGCTCTCCTTTCCTGGAAGCAGCGGCAGTACCTGCTGTAGCGTACCGTTCCATCCCAACTTGCGTGTAAAGTCAAGCGCCACGTTCAAAGGACGATGGCACAGCGATGGCATGAGCCTGAGGGATGGGTAGATGGGGGAATCCGTACGGTTGGTAATGCGGACGCGCACTTCAACGAATTCGTCTACGGGCACCACGTTTGTGTCGTCGTTCTTGTGGCCTTCCCTTGCATCTTCCTCGTCTGATGAATCCGTGGCAGTTGGGTCTACTACCTCGATATCGATGCTAATCTCGTCCACTTTGATCGCTTCAATCATACGGGATGACAGCCGCATGGTCCGAAGCTCGATCGCACCACTCCTCCGGGCACCCGACGTGGTGCGCCATGTCCCCTTGAGCGAGTCGAGAATCCTCTCGCGGTACCAGAACGCTTCTCGGTTGGCCCGCTCCACCTCGGGCGAAATCTTGGTGCTGACGACAAACTGCCGCTGTCGCGACGGGTTGAGCGCGGGAATGAATGCGTGGGGGTCTTCGAGGTATATCCTCTTGATAGGGAGTATGACGCGGTTGGTATTTCCAGGCATTATCTGCTCCTCAATGTGCACACCTTCCTCTGAGTCAAGCTCAACGAGCATATTGCTCGGCCAGGCATTGCGAAGGTCTAAAACAAGCAGGCAGTGCTCATCAGCCATCCGCTTGGGAGCTGGCTTTCCTTCATGTCCAGCCCACCTCCAGAGCGGCTCGGGGACGGCCCCGTGGAGAGGGAGCACATCAATTCTAGAGATCTCGACACTCGCATTCACCGTAACTGTGAGCTCTTGGGATACCCGGCGTGTGTAAAACTTCTCTTCAACATCATCCTGCGCGACGCTAAGATGTGCGTAATCCACTTGGATCGTACCATTTGTAAGCCCAGGCTTCCCGAGAACCTCAAAATCAAACGTCGCCGTCTGGCCAGGCGGAATGAACCGCTTGCCATCCCCACGGTTGCGCAATCTGAGGGCCTGCTTCTTCGCTAGGATCAGCTCGTACTCATAGAGCTCCGCCGCAGTCGCTTCACGGTCGCTCAAGGCCCTCTGCAAAGGCTCCTGCGTTGAGTCTTGGAAGGAAAAAAGCAAAAAGTCAACCGGTGTCGTGGTTGACAAGTTGTGCAGCGTGATGGAAAATGACTGGCGTTCCCCCTCCAGGACCATAACCGAAGACTGGGGGAGCGTCGAAGACTTGACCACCACGACAGGTTGTGGGGCAATGACGGTGAGTTCAATGCTTTCTGGTTTCAATTGTTGAGTAGCGAAAGATGGTGCTGCAGCGTGCAGCTCCAAGGCACCAGTGCCGATCGCTTTGATCTTTGTTTCGTCCTGGGGGGCCCAGGGAGCCTGGAAAAGGGGAAATCTCCTTTCCCGACAACCCCTGACTTTCATTATCGCCCCCGTGATTTTTAGTGCTCCAGCAGTCTTTGGAGTTCCCGATATACGTAGGACCTGTGTTCTGTAAGGCCCAATGAGGGTAGCCCCCACGGTTGATTCAAACTCAGTGCCCTCAGTCTCGAGTCGGATGCTCTCCACATCGACTTCGATTTCGTAGGGATTTTGAAGCGTAATCCGGAAACTGGATGACTCACCAGCTATCAAGACTCGCTCGACAGCTGCTGTATCTGGCTCCTTCAGGAAAGGGTTATAAATAAAAGGATTAACATCCTGCGATGCTCTCGCTGTCGTGGCGTCGGAGAGTGTACTTCTGGCGTGCGGAACCGGTGTGCGTGTAGTAGGAAGTGGCTCTAGTTTGATGCCTCGGAGGAGGAACTCGTCCCAGTACTCAGCAGCCAAATCGGCAATGCCTAACCGCTTCGACAGGTTACTCGTTTTCGATATGGTGGACACCAGTCTAACCTGCTCCTCTTTGGATATCGCGGGGTACGTCTCGCTACGTCGCGCCCCATGGGCGACACCCCTCCCCGCCGTCCGCAAGAGATCGCTGGAGTATTTCAATACCCCGGCAAAATCAGGCAGTGCCTCAGAGAAATTGATGCAGGAGCGAAGGATGTTGAGCTTGACGTTTTGCATACCGAAGAACCTTGCCGCTGATTGCCTCTGGATCCTCTCGAGCACCCCTGAATCGGAATGATCCAGTTCCTTGATGACATCCTCGCCGACTATGCCGTACGTCTTGAGAAGCAGCGAAAGGAAGGAGTCGATTCCGTACTCGATGTCGCCCTCCCCCAAGTCCAAGCCAGCAGCTCCAGATACCCCATTACTTTGGGCATTCAACGCATTCAAAGCGATCAGTCCGGCGGCCGGATGGATCCCGACATCCGCGGCTCCTCTAGTTCGCGCCTCGACCAAACCACCGATCAAGACCGATACAAGCTCACGGACGACCATCGCTTTCTTCCTCTGCAAACCCAGGACTCCCAACACGGACGTAATGCCGCTAAGGATCACAACCCGATCAGTAGTGGTCAGGAGCTCCGAGGCAGACGCCGGGAATGCTCGAAAGAGCGAAGCGACGACTTGCGTGCGAGGCGGGATAATGTTGAACCTTGGCGACGTTGTCAGCGCCTTTTCTGGAGCCTTGCCAAGAACTATCATATCTAGTGCTTGCTGTCCAAGCTCTCCATCTGCGACATGCAGCGCGGCAAGCACCTTACAGAAACGGATGAGTGCTTCGGAAAGGGGGAGTGGCGGCAAGTGCTCAGACGAGACCTTAGAGTACAGGACAATGATGCGCTCGAGGAGTTCGGGCATGTAGACCTGCAGATGTCGCAGCCAGCGAGGCTGCTTCGGGTTTCTAGCCTCTGCTTCCTGTAATTGCGTAAGGAGGCCATTGCCCTTTTCCGGGGGCGGTAACGAAGCATTCGGGATTTGGAACTCAATGCCTGCCCAGCCGAGTAGCATCAAGCTGATGACTATGAGCTCTAAGGCCTTCCCGTGCCAAATATGGTCATTAATCGATTTGGCCACAGTTGCGGCCTCGCTGAGCTCCTTCACTGCGTTACTCCATCGACCGGCTTGTAAGTAAAGTGAGCCCAACACGATCTGGACCCTACACTTCCCCTTGGTCCTCCATCGATCATTGAGCCCGCCAGGGCCGAATCCCTGAACCGATATCCTGTCTTGACTCTGGGTCCGGAATCCTTCGGCAGTGCCGGGGCGCGCAGGAGCACTTTGTTCGGGGCTGTTAGGTTCCGAACCGTTTGTCGTCCCAGCGATATCGTCAAAAGTAGTGGGTGGGTTTGATAGCCCGCTCCGGCCACCGAGTGGTGTTGACGGCCGGTTGGGAGTGGAGCCACCCGAGCTGAAGGCACCGCTCTTGGAGGGAACCGGGGGCATTGACATGCGCACATGGCCCCTATCGGCAAGGCCGCTCGTGGAGCTCGACCGGGCCCCTGTAGGCAAGGCATACTGCGAGTTCCTCCTTGCCGGGCCCACCGGCTCCTCCCCTGACATAGAAGACCCATTTTGGTGTCCGGAGGAGCTGCCCGGTGAGTCAATAAACGACATGCCCTCGAATGATTTAGCCAGCGTCGTCATCTCGGCCAGGACCAAGGCCGAGATATCGCACATGACAGTTTTCATTGTGGTCCGCTTGTGTTGCTCGGCGGGGGGGATGGTGATGATGCCCTCGGGAATGGGTACCGGCTTTTCCTTAGATGCGACATAGTCGAAAATCAACACCTTGTGGGCTAATATTTTGGGATAGCGGTCCCTGAGCTCCTCCAACTCTTGGTCTAGACACCTTATGTTGTTTTCCTCTACCGTCCTGCCGGTCGACATTCTCTTGCTAAAAACCGTATCGGTCATCTCGGCGCCGTCGGCCACGGCAATAAGGGCAAGCGGCTCCCGGTACAGATCGAAAGGCGACAAGGCGAGGTGTGAAGGCGGGGGCTGGTGTGTTATCAGCTCGTAGAACATTGCGCCGTCGGGGAAGGCCAACGGCGAGAACATGTCTGTTGAGCACCATTGTCAGCAACGGGAGCAAGCCTTAGCCTCCTAGTGGGGGAGGGAAGATGTGTATCCCTACTCCTGTGTGGGCGCCCATCAGGGCTGATGTCGCGTAGATGGACGACATGTTCGGCATGGAGGCGGTCGACAAAAGTTGTGAAGCGCTCCCGCTTGATGCGACCGATGGGCAGGACCAATGCCTTTACCTTCGCCGGCGCGATGGGCAGGAGGGGATCGAGAGACATTATCGCGCCACAGTCATTCCCACACTCAGCTTCAGCAGCAGCACGACAACGAAAGCGACATGTACATGTCGAGATGTGTGGGGACCGTCGTTAGACCAAGCGCATCGAGTTTCGAAGACTATTTGTGCTCGAGCAGCTCGTGACCAAGTCGATCGTCTGCCGTCGCCAATGTTGGGAGTGGTTGCTGGAGTATTCCGTGGTCGTTCGCGGATCAGAAAGTTGCGCGCGATGCGTCTAGAGATCTCTCACGAAATTGTACATGTGGCCAGCAGTACTTTGTAGCTACCTCCTGTTGGGGTTCGTCAGTGGGCGTCAGTTGTGGCAAGGGCACCCCGAACGCCGGGATTATTCAAACGGCACGATGCGTGATTGGCCTGACGCATCCCCACCTGCAGCCCCTGAGATCAGCACGAAAGGAGGCTCCATCAGGTACCTCAACAGACCTCGCTCGATCGATCGTAGCACTCGTACTGCATTTACTTGTTGCATTCCACATTCACCGGAAATCGCTAGCGGGGGTGCGTAAAGCAACATCGCTCATGCTCACCAGGAATTAGTTACAGGTTTGTTTGCAAAACCTGTCAGAATGGAAGCAAACGATGTCTAAAAGTTTACTCCTCCCCCTAAAGGCCATCCAAAAACTGCTCTCAAAACACCCGAGATACTCTGATGCCAAACGTACATCATTCATGTGCCGTAAGTTCCAGTGCTTGTGATATTAACCATGCCCGCTCCTTTTTATGATGACTGCCACCTCTAACACCGAACCATATTTGCAACCAAATACTCGGGACACATTCCTCGGGGTCACTGTATTACCGTAGTGCCGTATCCTGTGCTATACAGAAAGCCCGAGACCAGTATGACCGTAGTCAAAACAGCGATGCCCGCAATCAAAGCCCTGCGAAAGCCTGACGGCAGTCGTGTCTCGGATCCCTGCGGTAGAAATATTACCTTCAGCCAGGACGTGAAGCCAGCGGCGACACTGGTGATCTGCTCCCATCCGAGCGAGTAGTACGTCAAGCCACCAAGGGCAATTCCGTAGCCGACGAATTGCAACGCCGAAATGGACGTGTTCCAAATCAGGACAGATACAATGACCAGTAGGATGCTCTTGAATATTCCCGTGAGTGTCATGACAAGGCCTGAGGTTTTTCCAATCTTTACGGAAGTAAGCATCTGATCAAGGGCAAATAGTCAGGAAGAACCGCAGCTTACCAAGAAAACGCTGCTAACATTGAGCAGGAAGGCGATTGCCGCGTTCAGAAGCAACAAGCCGTATCCGGCCTTGGCAACATCGGCAAAGTTGAAGTTGGGCGCTTCGGCGAACCCAGCGATGAAGACATTCATCAGAGCGCAGACTGGTGCATAGTAGTAAAGGCTGACGAGTGGGTCCATCTTCTGGCCCTCGTCAGAGAGCAGGATCTGGATCATGATGAGGCGCATGGCCTCGAATGTCGTGCCGCTGAGCTGGAAAAGGAACCCGATCAAGCTGAAGTTGATTTCCCCGACACTTGCGAGTGCTACACCAGCGACAATGATAGAGACGTTGAGAAACCGTCTCAACGACGGCTGCTCAACTCCGAAAGCCCAGGCGGTGAGCAAGACGATGACGGGGGAGGCGGACTTCAGCATCTGGATAAAGGCCACGCTCAGGTAAAGATACACCATGTTGCTACACACCAGGCTGGCACTATAGAGCAGGCCGATGGGTACGATGGCACGGAGGTAGACCCTCCCCGTCATCTTGACGGTCTTGCGTCCATCAAGAAGGCTGGTCGTCCGCGCCAAGATTTGCGTTGCGATGGTCGCAAAGACGAGGTGCCAACATGTTAGAATTGCAGCTGTTACTTATCAGTACCTCGATCAGCTCCCCCTATGAATAACGCGCCCAGGATACGTACGGTATTCTGATTGCGCGAGTCAGCAAGATGAACAAATTAGAGGGGCAACGGCCATGGAAGATATCAGAAACTCACTGAACCCTCTGTTATCAATCAACCACTTGTTGAACAAAATTGTCGTGTTGGAGAAAAATATCCAACTCCTGTGAGGTTATGCACCCGTCAGTCCCAGCACCGACACACACCAGCCTCCGCGAATCCAATCCCAAATGCGGCAGACTTACGCGATGTAAAAGATTGGGTGTATCGATGTCGCAGGCTGTTGCGTCAGCTCATGTGCCTTCGATTGCCCCAAGGGCTTCTCGTCGTCGGCCGTGAGCCCTTGTTCAGCATCTCGTTCCCCCCTTTCTGCTGCCATTTAGTTGCCGGCGCGTGTGTGGAGGTGCTCTACAGCATCCCTCTCCCGCCGATTTAAGGGACACGGCTGCTTCTGGCGAGATGTCGTTCACTCAAATCGATCATCCAGGGCGATTTGGTGGCTTGAATGAGAGGTAGATGGAGGCGTCCTGGCGCGCCTTTGCGTGTCAAGCTAGCGCGGGCAGCAGCAAGCCACTCTGGGTTAGGGTACTAATCCAACTAAATCCTAATGCTGAGCAGGATTGGATTGGTAGAGAAAAAGAACGATAGCTGATTACGCCGCGTCTCCACGGATTCAAAGAGGAAGATGAATGCTTGTAATTAAATGGAAAGGAATCGGTGAAACTATGGATACGAAGACGGCAAACCAAGAGTACACCGGACGCGACGACTCTCGGGTTTGGCTGTCTCAAAGGCCACAAGCTAAGGCAGGCAGCCACCTCATGATTTGACTGTGCCTTGTTCAACGTGGCTAGGCCCCCCCTGCCACGTTAATTCGCAGTGCCCATCGCTGTTATCCTGAGTCCCCATCAGCTGTTCGTCTGGCCGGATCAACGCTTGAGACATGATGCACACGATAAAGTAAGGACTTAGTATCCCGCATACACGGAATCCGCTGGGATGGCGTCGACCGGACTGATTTTACTTGGTTTCGAAGTCGCATTCTTCGCATGATGCGAACTTGCACCCCTGTCCTGTGTCATATTCGTAGTCTGATAACGGGCTGCAAACGGTGGGCTGCAAACACCCGGCCGATGCCCCCCCTTTCCGCGGCGTATCCAGTGCCACCTCACCAGGTTCCACAAACTCAATAAATATGAACCATCCGATCCAAGCATGATGCCCCAGCAATGGTATCCCGCAAGAATGTATCTCCTTACTACTACCCAGAAACAATGCTTCAGCTGAAAAGCATCCACGAAAACTCGAGACAAACATCAGGAGGTTCTGTCTTTGGTATCCCAAAACGCCGTCGCCATGCCACAACCCCAAGAAGTACACAAAAAGGAGTATTGATACAAATGCAGCCAGCCTCAGAGCCCATCATCATCATTATCCGGAAGCGGCACTGATACCGCCTCAGAGAGGATATCTTGCCGAAACGCCGTCGCCGCTGCAACCTCAACGCTGTTCGCAAAGTCGTCTTCACTTGCGTTTATCTCCGCCGATATCAGCATCTGTTGCTCTTGGTTATTACTACACTCGGATGGCCCGCTCCTGGCGTCGACGAAGCTATCGACATCAGACACCAAGACGGAATTCGGGTCGACGCAATCATAGAACAGCATGAAGACGCCGCCTTGATCCAGGACCGTCAACTCGTCCTCTTTTGTCACATCGTGGTCGCTCAAGCGGTACCATGAGAAGTCATTCTCGAACTCTGGCTTTTCCGCCCTGCTCCCGACATCTGCAGTTTCGTCGTCGTCGACTGATGCCTTGTCTAAAACCGACTCGACCTCGTCTGTTACAGAGACTGCGTCACTGTGTCCTCCGGAGAGAAGGTGGGAAGGGTTCCCGTCGTCTTCTACCTCTCCTGCCCGAATAGGTGTCCGGTGCCTCCTATAACAAACATAATGTCCGTTTTCATGTTGTCCGTAGTGTGTCACCACAGCGCGTAACTCGTAGATTGGACCCGTGATTTTCGAAGGTCGCCGATCTCCAGCCACCATTGATGAAAGTGGTTCCAGCAGCCACTGCTCCTCATCTCGAGCCTCGCCAATTGTCCTCTCGTCGCTCCCGTTTGCGGTGAACTCGTCGGCACTGCCGAGGCACCAGGGCCCCAAATCAAGAGTCCTTGGGAACTTGACCGCCGCCAGATTCTTGAACATCCGACCGGTGTTCTCGTCGAATACGGAGCGGTTCATGTGTATCGCAAGACTCTGCGGGGGGCGTGCGATGACGACCTGCTTGGTCTTGGTTGAAGTAACTCTCTTCTGGGGCAAGATTTTGCATTTGTCTTCCAGTGTTTTGTCGTCAAACGATTCCACCTCAAGCGCCTCTTCTATAGCGGCCAGCCTGCTCCGCAAGTCGGGGTATCCATCTGAGCGTTTCTCCAGAATCTGCTTGATCAGGTTCTGATATGCCAGAAGCGAGCATTTCGGGCATTCAACACCACTGATAGCCTCTACCTTCGTGTAATTATCCAGCCGCTCGTACAGATCGTGCTCGGCCCTGTTACCGAGATTCAGTGTCAGGCAGTTGAATTGAATCATAGACAGTCCTTCGCAGTAGCCACATGCAACACAAGCCACCCGCTGCGCAACCAGGCCCTCGAGTGGGTTACGGTTTACCCGAGGCTCCAGCGAGGACTTTGAGGAACTCGAGAGACTCTGATACCCGCTGTCATCGCTGTGTTGACTGGCTGATGTATCGTCAGTTGGAGAATCAATCTCGAAGCTCGGTGGTCGTCGCAGGCGCTTCGTTGACACAATAATTTCTTTGTCGATTTCCTCCAGTAGCTTCGAAAAGTATTCCTGTGCGTCCTGTTGTTGCCATGTACTCATGTTCTTTAGTACTGAGGGCGTCCATAGCGTCTTCCCGTTGTTGGAAGGGTCGTTTAGGTCGTGTATTAACGTCCGCAGCGCGTCGGCTGTTCGTATGGCCGGTCGGTTTTCAGGCGGTTCCGGGATCCCGGCTAGATAGCCTGGAAAGGTGTCAAGAGCTGCCAGGCTTTGGAGAATGCTATTCTGGTAGCAGGAATTGTCGTAATTCCCCAGGCCAGGCGGCTGGTCGGCCACAGCTTTGACGCCCAGGGCAACGCTGGAGAGACCATTGAGACCCCGCCGACCAGCTTGTGACACAGACATCATGAGCCCTCCAGGCTTGTCGAGGCGCAATATCCGTCGAAGGGTCTCACTCTTAGCTGCATGGCTCCGGGCTTGCGATTGCAGCATGGGGACGGGGAAGAGCGGCGGATCGAGCCGGCGCTCTATGGCGTAGAGCAGGTTTGCTGGAATGACAGATACAACCCAGTCCCATAAAATGAAGCGCACCGAGAGGAGTCGGCCCTGTTGAAATACGGTCTGATAAAGGATCGTAAGGACGAGGACAAGGACGGGAATGAACGCGACAGGGTTGCTGAGGCGATCCCAAAGCCCGCGCGGCGAGTAGTAGGACTGGTAGAAGTCCGGGGAATGGTAAGCGTCGTAATGACTGAGGACGCGTCTGGCGTCGGAGTTCATCGTGGTGCTGTCGCTGCCGACGTGCTCTTGTGGTGGGGAAGCGACAAAGGTTGTTGAATCACCTAGGCAGCAAACAATCGAGAATATGCAACGTCCAACCCAAACGCTTCCATGACCGACCAAGAAATCAGGCTCAAGTTATACGAAGGAAGTTGGAGTTGGGCGAGGCGAGTGAATGGCTCTTGAAGGAACCAGGTGGCAGACAGCGAATGAGGGCAGAATTGAAAGCAAGACGCAGAAGGTGCCAGCCAAGGTGTTCCGCGGTGCAGGGCCGAAGGCTTGGCACAAACGCACTTGACACTGGCGTTGACCATTGGTTCGCCGCCAGAAACAGGGCGTTCATAGACCCACAGACCCTGGTCGGTACCTTGGTACTGAGCTACTCTTGCCAAGACCACACTTCGTCAGTGGCGGGGCAGAGAAGAAAAATGTCACTGCCAAAAGAACCCCACGCCCAACAAAGTCTAGATCTGGAACACGATGGCAAAAGGTACCATCGCAAAGCCCAAGAAGGGTAGGTAGCACATATTCCCAGCCAGATCCCTTTTCTTGACTGACATAATGCGCGCCCAGGAGCCTCCTTACATTCCCGTGCTGCAAGGCGCGCAACATCGCCGGGAATTGACACCGACAAGTCGCTGAAAAATGTCAAGCCGCCTGAGGAGTCGGCAACCAGCCAGCCAAACGTTCTCGCCGCACAACATTGGGGCGGCGTAATCAAGAAGAAACGCAAGGTAGTCATGAGTACCAGGGCTCGGAAGCGACACGAGAAGAGCATGGACCGCGCCGAAGCAGTTATGGACAGGACCGAGACCAAGGTGCAGAAGAGCAAGGGGCATTTCAAGATCATTCAATCGAGAGCCCGGGCGTGGGATGAGATCAACAAAGAGATGGCCGGTGCGGAGATTCTCCCCAAGAAGAAGGCGGCAAAGGACACATCGGGGGATGCTGCCGTGGCCGCATTCTACGCCGACGACGATGAGGAGATGGATGAGGTGGTACAGGACGACGTGGTTGTGCCAGTAGAATCAAAGTCAATATCCGTCCCTGCGAAGGATGGCGATGAGGAAGTTCTATAAAATCTTTCGGGCTGTGGTCTTTGGGGGGATAAAACTGGGGGGGTGGCGTTTGGGCACATGATATCCCACGACATGAAAATTCTACAGCTAACGACCGAGGGGCCTGGGTTGCAGTAACAAGGCCGCCGTAGCTTCATGGAATAAATATATAGGGTCTTTTGGTGACGAGGGAGGCCATAATACATTGGATCCCATTTCCGAAAGATATATTCCTCGACCAACATGAAGGCCCAAGACTCCCAGCACTTGAGACATCTCGGATATACATAGTCGCTATGGGACGTCAAAGTAACCGTGATTCACATATTCAAAACCACACTACCAACGAAAACTCACAGACCAGACCGCCATCACTCTGCTTGAGAGCGCATCACTGAAAAGCCCAATCCCTGTTCACGTTCTATTTTGGTGATGAAGACTCTAGACAGATCGGTAAATCGTCAACTTAAGTACGGTCACAACCCACATCACCCTGTGTCCGATGGAAGCCAAACGTTTTAGCTCTGATAGAAAAGAACTGCAACTGTTGACACTCGAGCATAAGTTAGATGTTTTGGTGTTGAAAAGATCGGCGGCTGCCAACTGGCACCTCAATAACGATATAGATTGTACTCAACTCATGTTCTGGACACAGGAGGCGATATTACCAACATGAAGCCGGCCCATCCGTCGGCTTCCAACGACCATCAACAACCCCTATTAGCTGCCTCCAAACCACATTCCCTCTCGCGCTATTTACCATCGACGTGCTTGCCCTACAAAAATAATTGTCTGCCAGACGCGATTTATTTTTGTTGAAAACAAACAGCCTCCGCACATTTGTGGCAGATCCCTCAACGTATCATGTCATGTGTAATTGTCACCGCAGCCATGGCCTAAAGCGCACGGTGGGTTGCCAGATTGGCTTGCCCGACATATTTAACCCCCCGACTTGGAACACTAAGTCCAAGCACCTTCGTACCAATACACCACATAATGTCTTCATATGGGTTGGGTGCGAGTAGAAAACCAGTCTTGGAGGTGGACGGTGCGCGACGCGGTTCGCTCCCTCAGTCGTCTGACACGCATCATGTCGATTGTTCCGAACTGAACATGTTATCTGGCATGTGGTTGAAATTCATATCCGGTTCTCTCTTAGGATGAGGAGAGTTGAGAGGGAAGGCGGTATCAGTGGGTGATGTATACAGCGACGACCCTGAGAGCGTGAGCCTGGACACTACACGAACTGAGGAAGAAGCTCACCATGGGAATAGGATATGCTTCCTTGCCTCTCACTCGGCCCTACTGGATCAAACTGCACTCCCTGCAGCGCTTGGTACGCCGAAGCGATGCTTGGGTTGCGGCTGCTGGGTGAATCCGCCGATCCGCTACCTGCACCGGGTCCACCAAACTGGCCAAATGGGAATACCTCATTCTGGACAAACCGTGTGGCTTCGTTGTTGAGCCAGCGGTCTATATTCGGGTCGTTGCACTTGGCGTGGGTCATTAAGTGATGCTTCAGACCGCTGACCTCTCCAAGCAGCCCGTTAAACTCCATTTGCAGATGAGCGTGTTGTGTTTCCAACCCAATCTTGGTCTCTTCCAGATCCGACACATACTGCTTCTTCTTCTCGCGGCACTTGCTAGCAGCAATTCGATTTCGCTCTAGGAACTTGCTCCGCTTGTGTTCTTCTACCCCTGTCTCGGGATCTCTCTTCGCTTTCCTAGACTTCCGTTTCTTGGGCGGTTCTTGATCGGGTGGCGTGATATCCGTGGATGCACTTTCAGACTTTGTCGTCCTGTGTGACACCGACTTGCTGCTCGAAGCCCTTCGAGTGGACGGCCGGGACATCTCCATCGACAGGACTTGGATCTGCGCCTTGATCTCGTCGTTCTCGCTCTCTCCGTCGTAGAGGCCGGGGTCGACAAAGAGTGGTTTCTGATCCGGCACCATAGAGTCGAACTGTTCCGGGAAGCCGCCCCAGATCTCCATCCTGGGTCTTAGTCGTCCATCCAAAGATGAAGCTGTTCCTTCGAGCGCCAATTTGTCGTCGTTGTACTGGTGAAGGGGGAACATAGCACCGCTAGCGTCGCCTGCATCTTGCTCGGGACTCTGGTATGGATTGGGATCCCCAAAATCCATACAGTCGTTGAAGAAATGAGATGGCGTGTCCATTTCGCCTTCGGCCCTTTTCCTTCCTTCAGGGGGCTGAGGGCGTTCCAGCCGAAGTGATGCTAACGACAGGGTTGGTAACAACGAAACAGGGCTCCGCTGGTAAGGCCAGTGAATATGAGATGTTTGCTGATACAGGAGTTACAATTCACGAACCGGAGCAAAGCTCCAGACCGTCCCAGCCAACGAGAGTCCCGGAGGGGCGTGATTGCCTTGGGGACCTCAAAACTCGCCCTGAGATTCCCACAGCTTAGCCAAGGTATGTAGGTGCAGGTTTTGGGTGCGAAGAGTCTGAGTCTACCAAGAATGCGACCGAGGATAGACGGGGTGGAAGCTGCTGCTCAGAGCCGGACGCACTTTGACCGACCTATATCGGACCACTGGGCAAACAAGCAGTGCTATGGCCGCTGGTGGTGTGATCGTACGCGCCCGCTTTCGCCGCCTCGATTGCCCCTTCTGTTGGGTGGTCTTGCCGCCGGGAATGCTTGATACCGCACCTATCCGCTCAGGCTCGCAAGAGGGGGGCAGCGCATTCCTTTGTTGCGTGTCTGGGCAGGAACGTACCGGGATGGCGAAGAGAGGTTGTCAGGGATGGATGCCAGCAATCGAGAGTCTGGCGGCAACTGAAGGCCGAACAGGAGAAGTCTGGAAGTTGGCTAGGAAATTCGAATGCAGTGTCCAACCAAAACTCGCACTCAGTAGGGGAAGGACAGGAGACGAAGAGGGGGACGAGGAGAAGAACCAAGTAGGGCAAACGGAAAAACAGGAAGGCCACGGCCCGTTGCTGCCAGGACAAAGACCTACCTATGCTTGCGGATGAGCTGCATAGATGCGGCTTGGGAGCTGTGAGCTTGGGGCTAGACAGGCAAGGTAGCTAGCCTGAGGAAGCAGGGAAGCAGCTACCTGGGTAGCCGTTGGCAAGCTCATGAAGTTTCCTGCAGCTACTGCCGCAAAGAATCTCTCCCCCTTAGGCAAGATCCGCCGACTCGATTTCCTCCTCATATGTTGCGGATCTTCAATGCAGGAGCTTTGTGGGCTCTACTTGTCCGGCTTCGGAAACCCCAAGGAGGGTTGCCTTCATCGGACAACACTGTCCCAATCCCCGTTTCCATCCCTGGTGCCTATTGTCCTTCCCGCCCCTGATAACTAGATCGTTCGTTGCACAGGGAGGCGATGAGGCAGCCCGCCGTCCGCTGAGGAGTTGCACGGTCTGCTCTCGGGTACCTTGGCGTCAAGGAAGCTGGCAAACGGCGAATCTGTACCTCGACGGGACCTGGATATCTGCGGCCGTATAGGGTTTTTGCGGTCTGCCACTTCAGTCGCCCAGCAAGGTTTGACTAGGAAAGAGCGCGGACCCGTCAGCCCCGTCAACCCCGCCTTCCGCCACTGCTTCCCCATGGTCTGCTCCCTGTGCGCACTGCGCAGTGCGATGGCATTGCGGAGAGGCGGGGTCGGGTATTGGATCTGGGCGAGAAGACCGCAGCTGCATTTCTGCGCCGACTCGAGCTTATTCGGCCATGCCAGGAAATTGAAACCTCGAATCAGGATATTTCCTGCAAGATCGAGAGAACCCCACTCCCACCCCACGAAGATCGAATTGGCGTCAAGGTGGCAGGGATGCCAACGTGGTAAGCGGGCGCTAGGACAGGAAGGGGTTTCTACGTCGCGGGGATCACTCCACCCGCGATGTCGCCCCACTCGTCAAATGTATCGCCAATCGGCAGGCCTGCCACTTCTCAGATTGAGCGCTGCCACGGCGAGGCTTGGTGCGGAGCAAACAACACGCTCAATGCACCTTGGAACACTTAGGATACTCGTGCACAGTGGAGGTCAGCAACGAAGCTTCGGCCTTTGAAATCTGACAAAGCCTATCGCTTCAATCCCAATTCAAGCTCAGAGAATCGTACGATTCAAGGTCCGCTCGCTACAGCTGAGCGACGCCCAGACAGGCCGCCTCAGCTTTCAGGTTCCGACCCAATGCTTCTTCCTCTGCACTCCACCTCTCACGTAGCATCGCTGTTCAAGCACTCCTAAGTAAACAGTCAGAAATCGCCTCACAGACGACTCAAGGTAATTATTGATGGATTCCAAGTCCTTTAGCTTTGGGATACCCAGTTGCTACTCAAAACAAGGCGCTTCTCGCATTGACGACTTGGCCAATGATTCGCCTGTCGCATACCCGAAAGCACCTTGCAAACTACCATGCCAAAGTCAGGGTGCCCGGACCACAGTTCCTCACGGGAGCTGCCATGAGATCAGGCGCGAAGGCTCCGGCCACAAAAAGAAAAAGGTCCACGCTGCTCCACGCGGTTGAGGGTCGGGGCAAAGAGTAAATCCTAGCTCGGCTTCCCACGGCGTCTCCTTGGTAGCACGCCTCATTATCAGAGCCTTCAAATAGTGCAAAAAACCCGACCGTAGAACATTAATGTCAAGCAATCAAGCAGATAGATATATGCGAAATGGAGTGGGGATCGTAATATCGTCCCAAAGCCTTCGACGAACATAAGCCGATAGGAAGAAACGGAACCATCGGCTTTGAACATTGACTTATCACCTGCCCGGTTTGTCAATCCTCAGCCTCGACTCCGGAGCTGGTCTCCATCGTGGGTAGGTCGTGCGGCGTGTTCCGGCGGGGCTGAAAAAAAGCTTGACCAGGATCGACTGACGTAACCCCAAGTTACCCCACAGCGGGACGGGATCTCCATCAGCTCCAAAAAACACGCCTCGCGAATCTAAACCGCGTCTTGCCATTGTCCCAGTCCATACCCATCGAGCCATTCCATATCCTAGCAGCACGTCAAAACCTTATCTCGCTCTCTTTGCGTGCCACTGTCTCCGTACAAGCAGCCCGTATAGCTTGCGATACCCAAGTGTCATTCGCTACAAGGCAAACCAAGCAACACAATGGAGGCAACAGCTACCCCGCGCGTAACCAGCTCGTACCTCAACTCGTACGTGGGCAAGAATGTCATCGTCGTCGGCAAGGTCGTCCAGTTGCGCGGGGACGAAGCCACGCTCGATGCCGACGGCAACATCACGGCGCACCTGAATCGCGTGAGTGCTCCCTGTTGCTATCCCACCTCCACCACAGCCGTTGGTCGTGCCGCAATTCTAACTCAAGCCTCCCTCCGGAATACCAGGATGCACACCTCTCGGCAGGAAACGGCGTGCAGATTATCGGAAAAGTGAACCCAGACCTGTCGATCAAGGTGCTCACCTCCCTTGACCTGGGCACTGGCGTTGGTGCGTCTCAAGCTTTTCTCTCCCCTCCCCAAGGAGGTTCTCCCTCCGGACAAACATACCTAGGGGGCATGAGCACCACCGTATGAGCACCAGGCTTACCATCCTCCCTCCCCAGATTACACACTCGCCAACACGGTCGTCGAGATATCTCACCAGAACAGGCCTCTATTCTTCTACGAGTGAGACAGCTGTGTCGTTTTCGAGAGGGTGGGAACGTGACCACTCATGGATCTTGACGACCCAACCCCCGATTGTCGAGCTCCTAAATCACATATTCATATCCACAACGCATATAGATGCTCACGGGAGACGAGTCTCAAGCAGATGGATTCAGCTGATCTGGTGAAACACAGTTGATTTCCACCCAATAAATGCAATCCCTGGTGGTTCAGACGTGCATGTTAGCGTAGTGGAAACTCTACCTACCTACTCAAACACGCAATGGCAGTGGTCATCATGACAACACAATAAACCACGAAGCTCAAAACGCTTCTTCTGCCCTCATTTGCTAAGTCTAGGCTGCCTGGTCTCAACGAGCCAGCACCTTGCCTCCTTGGTATCCCATCACGCCTTACACCGCGCCTGTAGTCCATATGATGTTTCAAACCAGCGCATCCAGCTAGCTAAGTAACCTCCCAAAACAAATAAGATCGTATCCATCATGTGTGACGATGGGGATATTGGTGCCAGCAATGGAACCATCCCGCCTGGCGAAGAAAAGCAAAAAGACCCCCGCAATGCTCTTGCAATACAAATCAAGACGCATAAAATTGGTCTCACCAGAGACCCCCGAGAGAAACCATCAGTTTGGTTCGGACATTTCAACGCCCTCCATTTCGCTAAGCCCACTCTTCTCCAACTGCGCCCAAATGTCCCCTGCACTCAGTGATGCTGCAAAGTTCAAACTTCCTCCATGGTGGTTGCGGAGCAGCGGGGGCGAGCTGGGCATGATCAGGTCCGTGCTGAGGAAGTTTCCAAAGTCAATGGCGTTCGCACTCGTCAGGTGCTGAGTGTCTAAATCACTCGGCAGGTTCGGTAAGCCGCTGAGATCGAGGTCCACTAGCCCATGCGAAGGTGAACCCGAGGTGAAGTCGTTGGCCTCACTCAGAAGCTGGTTCAGCGTTGCAGTGAAGGGCGAATCAAAGTGCATGTCGTCCAGGGAGAAGTGTGCATGCAGATGTGCATTGCGAGGGCTCCGCCGCTTGCCTGTGCTGAGTGCGATGGCGGTTGATGCCGAGGAGCGTGGTGTTTTTGACGGTGTTCTCAACAGCTGACCAAAAACGTTACCGGGTGACTTTGCAATCGACCGTACGGTACGGATTGACCGCGAGATGCTCCGCGTTATGGGGCGATGGCTCGGGGTTGGCCGCGTTGGCGTCTTGAATACTCCAGACAACTCAGATCTTCCAAGAGGTGTGGTTGGCCGGTCAGGAGGTGTACCAAAAAGTTCTTGGTCCAGGTCGTCGTGGTCGCCATGGGCAGGCGTGCCAGGTCGTATTTGGCTAGACTTTGCATTCTCCTTCCCTGTGGCTGCGGACTTGACCTCTTGGGGATTCATGTTCATCTGAGCGTGATTCGGTGTGAGCTCCCCAAGAACCTTAGGCAATCCATCTTTTCTTGGTGACGGAAAGAGTAGCCTTCTCGTGGTGCCAAGGTCATCCTCAATTGCGATGGGGCTGTCCGCTGTCCCACTGCCCCTCGAATGAGTCGATCCCGGCCCGCCGTGTTTTGGGGAGCTCCGCAAGTTTAAATCCTTCGACGAATATTGATCTCCTGTCTCGCTGTCTTGCATTTTGTCGTTACCCGAAAAACTCTCCATCCCATAGGGCTTTTCCTTGGGCGAATCGAGATCTGCTGGTCCGAGCGGGTCTGTCGTGAAGTAGGCTTCGGAGGTTGGGTTTAGCTGAGCATCACTCTTACTGCGAGGCTTCTTTCCCTTTCCGTTGCCGTTCTTGTTGTCGCGCTTTCTTCGCGGCTGACCAAGACGCGCAGCGTCCTTATCCCATCGTTCAGGCGGTCTCTGGCCTTTGAACTTGGCGAGCCATATGCCACATGCTGCATCTGGTCAGAATTCGTTCCAGTCTGTTCAGGGGAAGGAGGGCGGGGGGGGGGGTTGTTTGGTGGTGCAGCTTACGATTGCAAAGGAGGGATTCGGTCCAGCATTTCCTATCCTCCGTTGGGCCCAGATGCTTTTTGACCAGACGGTGTGCCAAAATTTGCCCATCTGGGTCTTGTTCAAGCACATCCACCGCCGTCACCGAACCAGGCTTATCAGAAAATTGATGCTTTCCTGGTTCTCCTAGTTGCTCCTGCGTCCAGATCTTGCGCCAGGTCGGCGTCTCGATAGCACCACAATTCGCGCAGAAAGGGGGAGATTCCCCTTTCTGAATTGCCGTTTCTAGTCGCTCTTTGATCGACTGCTTCTTCACTTGGTTCTTGCTATATCGCGGTGTGTCGTCGTCAAGAGGGAACGGGGCCTCCGACATAAACGGGTGCGGCATGGTCAGGACAGACTCTGCAACGGGGTCGCTCGCCGGAACAGTGGGTACTGAAGGTCCTCGCGACGCAGGTCGCGAAACTAAACGGGACGCGGGCCTCGAGGTAGACTTTGTAGGCAAGGTCAGGGGAAGCTCTGTTGGCTCGGGGCGCTCTGGAATTGGCATCATATCGGCCATAGGAGCACTGGGTTCTGGCCGCATAGGGCGGACGCCATTAACATCGCTTCCCACTTCATTGCTAAGCGCTTGATGAAGGACTGCCTCAAGATTTGAAGGAGAAGCCTCTCGATGCTGGTCTAGCTGCGCAGGGAACCCCTGTGATTGGTGGTCATAAGGGCCAGGGGACGGCTCTACAGCTTGCTGACTGGCTGGTTCCTCTTGTGGTATCGGGGCAGGCTCAGTAACAGCGCTCGGTGCTGTGTTGGACCGTTTTAGTGAAGGGGCTGTTGGCTTCTTTGGGGCTACCGTAACTGGAGGTCTGTTGAGTGATTTTACTTTTCCAACGGGGTTGAAAATGCTTGTCGTCGGCAATAATTCGGGGGGACCCGGCTGGACCTCGTGGAATGGAAAGTTTGGTAGTTGGCGTTCCTGGGAATGACAAGCTTTCCCGTTGTTTAGCCTGCTCAACACAGGCGGAGGAAGAGCTTGCACCGGTCGATCTTGACTTTCTCGAGGCATCGCCTCTGACTTGGCCAGAGGGAGCTCTTGAAGGTCGTCTTCGTCAAAAAGGTCGTCAATGCCACCGCTCATAAACCCCGAATCAACCTGCCGCATTCTCATGGCAGGAAGAATTGGGCTCGAAGCCATCGGGCTAGTGGGAATGTAGGCTGTTGTTCTGGGAACGGGGGGTGACGAGCCCAAATCGGCAGGGCTGTCCTCGGGCGAGTATGTCTGATCTGGCGACAGGGCTGTCGAATCTGGTGAGCGGACATCCTGGCTGGATCCCGCGTGTATCTCTTGTTGGCTCAGTCTTCGCTGATATCCTGCTGCAGCCTCCGGCTCCCCAAGGGGTTCAAGTTTTGCCTTGCTCTCAAGCACCCTCATTCGCAGCTGCTGCTTGTGCATGAGTGGGACGTCAGGAACCGGCGTTGGCGCACGAGGGACGTCCTGAAGGTGATTTGCAACCGCAGTGTCCCCTAATCCAACCGGCCTCATGCTGCGCAGTGAGCCTGATATGCTTGCTGTCACTCTGAGGGATTCTGGACCGGAGCCAAAAGGCGCGATCATGTTGTATTCGGTCTTGGTCACCTTCGCTCTCTTCTTCTGCGGTCCTTCATCGCCATCGGTTGCCTCCTCTGCTGCCGAGGTATTCCCTGTCTCTTGAGGCTTCTTGCGAGGCCTACCTCGTGGCCTCCCAGTTGGCTGCCTGCTCCTTGACTTCGATGCCCTTGAAGTGGGCCTTGACGATGGGCGTGTTGGTGGTAGCTCCACGACGCCAGGAGGTCGAGGAGCCAGTGCCGGGGAGGCCACTCTCTGAAGACTCGCTGGCGAAGGGGCGATATTGGCGAGTGGCACGGAAGGCTGGCGTGTGACATTCTGAGGGGGGATGCTAGCTGGCCGAGGAGGCTGAGGTGGAGCGCTCTCGTGTCTCGATTCAAGAAACCTCCGTTCGTCCGCGTTATGATGACCGTTTGGTTGGCTCAGCTGCGTTGGGGGAAGTGCAGGCGAGGGCATCGATGCCACGTTTGCTGAGTGGCCTAGGAGGGGGTTCGACTGGATGAAGGAGTTCCATTCCGAGTTCGTGTCGGTAGGAGTGGGTGCGAATTTGGACATGTCCAGGGAGTCCATGCTGGGAAAATCCGAGCGTGGATGCATTTTTGGGACGGCCGTCAACTTCAGCTTCACCTCCAGGGTGTCACGACTCCCGTTACCGAGAATGGCCATGATATTTCTCGTCACGCGCCCTGTAACCAACTGCTCCTGTTGCTGCTGGCTACCGTTCTGGTCCAACCCCCACGACAGCATGCCTTGTCCAACCAGGGGCCAGTTCATTTCGGAATAATCGGTGGCATAGATGCTATAATCGGTGTCGTGCTGGTCCACGATCTCGGGGCTGCATTGGGCAACGGCCTGCAGACACGTCCGGAGGTCCACCACACCAATTGTTGTCCTCTCGTCGAGCGGCATCGTCTGAACCTGCAGGATATGGGGCCACCGTGCCAGGCAGTGGATCTGGTTTTCTCGATCGAAGGTGTAATGTACCTTTACTGCAGAGGAAGCCAGAGTTAGAAGAAATGACGCAATTCATGCTTCAGCTTCACTTACATCCCATCGGCCTTGCCTGCAGGCCATAGTCTTCTCCTCCAGCTGGCTGGGCAGAGGCCTGAGGAGAGGGCGCCGACCAGGCATTGTTGTTTGGGGTCGCCATCCTCGATCCTATGTGTCCGCGATGCGGATGCAAGCAATTGAGGACGACGCGGTGATAGGGAGCGAATGTAAAAGATTGTAGAGCGTGGGCGGATAGTGAGGCAAGTGGTGCCCAGCTGCTGTAGATTTAGGGACTGAGTGGTGGTGGGTGGTAACGTAGTGGTGGTGCGAGACGCCGAATTTGAGAGGCTGGGATCATTGCTCGTGGGCGCGTCCTGGCCCTGGCTCTAGTCGCGTCTGGGCTGGTGGGTCAACCCCAGTGAGAAATTGGCTGCATCAGAGATCCCGAAACCCTCAAAACCGGCTTGGACGAGGGATGCAAACATGCAACCGCCCGGCGCAATTTGAAATCAAAGTGAAAAAGAATCCAGATACTAATTTCCTGGAGTACACCCAGTTCTTGGGCTCCAAGAGAGGGAGCTTCACCTGGCGTCCGGCGTGTTTTGTTTGTTAAAGTGCGTGACGGCACCCAGACACGAGAAACGCGGGGAGTTTGGCGGCCAATCTCTCGGCAGGGGCCACCCCGTCGAAAGGGCCGGGATGCAGGGCGGGTCGGCGAGCTACGGTGAATGACGCGAAAGTGGGGTGGGCCCATGCGATGGCACGAGCGTTTTTTGTGGGGTCGGGAGTTGGCTTGCATGAAGCTGCCGTTTGTCCTGCTTCCTTTTGCCCAGCAAACAGCAACGGTTCGGAGTTTAGCGCATCACAACTCCGGGTGCTCCAAAAGGGGGCGAAAGTTGCCTGTCAGATTCAAGAAAGAAACTGGCATTCGCGGGCGATTTGAGGTTTGGGGTCCGCGGGTCCCTATTTATACGCACGGAAAAACCCCTCCACTTCCCCCGACTTCTAGGCAGCCTCGAGGCAGCTGCCGGCCCGGACGCCCACGTTTATTTAATCCGTAGAATTTCAACATCCGTTGTTACCCCTATTCTCAGTATTCTCAGAAATCGATTGAGTAACATGAAAACAAACGAGAGGCTGGCACCGAGCCAAAAATCATAAGACCTTGAATAGCACGATATCCAGACTTTCGATACGCAATTCGCATTCCAGAAGAGGGACCAGATCGCCGAAAGTGCCATCCCTGAATTGTTTGGATCGAAAAAAGATTGGCGCGACAATCCATTCTTGTCGACCCAGCGACCAGCGGAGCCTCGAGCGCAGTGTCCAAGGGGCATCCTTCCTACCATCCTACTTTAATTACGGGCCTACCTTGAGATCCAAGGTCATTCTCAAGAAAATGGCTAGGCAACTGGGAAAGCATGAGTTATGAAGAATAGGTCGATTAAATTACGAATCAGTATCAACCACTACTTGGAAGTCGCATTGCGCCATCAACACACCATCAAACCGCTCTTAACCCTGATACTCCCCCTCACCACTTTTCCAGTGTGGCCGTTCGCAAGCCATCTGTGAAAGGCTGTGCCATGGGGGTCCCTAAGTGCCGAGATTTAAACCACCAAATAAGCAGGCTGAAGGGTTTCCACGTTCCCATTTGTCCTGTGCCCCGAGATTTCCCAAGACTCATCCCAAACACGACTTTGGGGTCGATCTTGTAGTCGCCAGGATCGGCCCCTCCGGTGAGAACGGCCTCTAGGACCTTCACCAAATGCTGGAGTTGGAGATCAGCGGTATAGCCTCTCGGCTCCTGCAAGTTTCCGGCATCTCCAACCTGGTGGGTGTCAGCGGACATTCTCCATTTTGTGATATTCTTTGGCGTCTGAGAACGGCGGCTGCCTCAGACAGGAGGGAAATGCTCAAGACGGGGAAAAGTTTCCTCAGATCAGGTACTCACAACATAGATATTCTTATGTCCGTCGACCCTCAGCGAGCTAGTTTGCTTGACAAAGCCAGCGTTGTCGAGCATCTCTTTCGGCAGGAATCCGGTGTTCGGGATCACACCAAAGGCGGGAATGAAGAGGTCCGCGGTCAGCGTCCGTTTCCCGCCGTTCAGCTCGATGATGGTCTTGCCCTTCTTCTGCGTCGCGTCCGAAACCTTGCTGTTGGGTAGAACCTTGACCTTGAGCCTTTCGAGGTCTCTCTTGGCTGTTTCGCCCACTGCACTCATGAGTGGAGGCCCTAACGGCAACTCGCCAGCAACTACGAGGGTCACCTCCTTCAGCCCTCGAGAAGCGCTGTCCATTATCAGTTGACTGGAGTCAGGGGGGTTCGGTAAGAGTGGACAACATACTACTCCTCGCCGAGCTCAGCCGCGAATTCAACACCAGTAGCTCCAGCGCCGGCCACCACGATGCTCTTGGCGGCATCTATTCGCTTCCTCCACTCGTGCAGAGAGGCTTTTGTGTCCTCGGTTGAGTTGGCATCCTTGAAAGGCGGGCCGTCCTTGTAACTGGACCCAGTTGCGATGACGCTTTACAGCCCGTTAGCTACTGCTGCCAACGAGAAACCACCACCCACACTGCAGCTTACAGCTCGTCATATTTTATGCTTTGCTCAGAACCGTCGGTGCTGCGGATATTGACAGAGTTACTGGCTGGGTCAACCCCTTGCGCCTTGCCGAGGACGAAGTTGAATTGCTCGGCTGGGTACTTGGCGAAAGCTGGCGCAATGGGATAGAACAGCTTCTCGTCGGGCAGCTGCCCAGGGAGAATGCCTCGGACACTGGCGTTATGCCAGTAGAAATCGGTGTTGGGAGAGACAAGAACGACCCTGAGATCGCCTTTCACTTTCGCGGCCGTATGTTTGAGCAAATAGTGGGCGATTGGGATGCCTGTATAGGCAGCACCAAGGATTACAACCGTTTTTGCCATTGTTCGGGTGTCGTGTGTGGGGGTTGGGAGAGGGCTGCGTGTTGGATCTAGTGACCACCAACCTCAACAGGGAGGGCTTCTCTCTTATCATATAACCTACAGCCTTTTGATGTGGGCCACGACGTCGGCAGGACAGCCATGCGCCGCCCGGGTTCATCCCATTAAACCAGGGACGGAATGCATTTGTAATACGGACAGGTGGATGCCTTCAAGGAGTGCCCACTATTGGAGCCTTGCCTGTCCTGATTCTTCTCATTCGGGCGGCGGAAATCAATGTAAGGCTATTAGCAGTGTGTTGCGCGCGGTGGTTTTCATCTGTTAGGAAGTAGCGTCTAAGACAAAGACCGGGAGTTCGTTGATATGTGGGTCGTATCCCGCGCGCGCGGGAGGGCAACCGCGGGCACGCACCCGCCTCGCAGGTCCAGTTTTGGAAGCCGCGCGGGACGCCCGGCCCTCCTGCAACGACCAGTAAAATGGCACCTTCAGAAGAAAACCGTTCTGAAAGAGCAGGATCTCCCAACCCTCATAATTCACTATGGACGGAATAGCGAGCTAGCGGACTGAATTACGCCTGGTAGGATTCGATTCGGAGACTTTTTTCTCAATTTTTAATCACGGCGGAAAGGTCCGCCGATTCTTGACCTGCTTTGAAATGTTTGTGGAAACCAGCACACGATAGCACGGCAGCCCAATGATTTCTTGCATTGGGATCCTGTTACCAGCATCGGCGACCACATGAAGCCCGGGCTGTACAATCTTCCTATGCTGCTTGATGGCCTAGGAAATACCAAGGAAGCATAGGTAGGCTGACGGTTCTAGCATCAGCTGTTAGGCATGCACCTCACAGTCCGTATCTTTGATATAAGATTTCCGTCGCACTTTATCACAACCACCTAGGTGAGCTATGTATACATTGGGCGACACCCCAAAACTGGAAGTTTCCGATGCGATGTTTTCTCTGGCCCCCCAAAGCGAACATCATCTTCACCCTTACCCATTGCCTACCGGAAACAGATCAAAGCGCCAAAAACATCGCACCAGCAATTACAGCAATCAACGATACCGGTGCGAGAGCCCGGCTACCAGCCGCAGCAGGGGTAGGGGTAGCTCCAACACCGCCGCCGCCGCCCGTTCCAGAGCCTCCGGAGGGTGTCGCTGTGGCATTGCCTTGGGTGACCGGGCCCGGGTTTGTGACATTGAAAAAGTTGCCCGCCACGACCTTGTCCTCGAGATCGGCGGCCGTCAAGACCGTGAGGGCATTGAAGCCCCGGATCGTCGCAGCGGCGTTCCGGATCGCGGTGATATCCTCGGCGTCAGAGTCGCTGGTGTCGATCAGGATCTGGGTGTACCGATGGCTTAGAGGTATCCGCGCCGGAGGATTGGGGCCGAAATAGCCGAGGATGGGCGCTGTGTTGGTGCTGTTCTCCAGCAGGAAGACGCTGATCTGGCCGGTCGTTGTGTTCAATCGAGTCGGTGTGTTGGCGGGGGTTAGGCCTGTCTGAGCCCAGTGGAGGAGTGTGTTGGTTGCTGGCGGGGTGTCCGTTGGGATGTCCAGATCGATCATCAAGACCGCGTAACTCCGTCCGGACAGACGACTCAAGGTGCCAATCCTCGGTTGCGGGATGGTCGCTGGGTGGGCTTTCTGTTAGATGGGAAACAGGTGGGGGCATGGTATCCATCTCAACCGTCTGGACTCACTGTTTCGAGGTACCACCGAGCCGCTCATCGCGATGAAGCCATTATATTCCACTATCAGGTCGGTGTTCGTTGTCGGCAGAAACCCAGGTGGTGTCCTTGCGTGCGAAACTGCCGCGGCCGCGACCAGAACGGCCAGAGATCGAAGTCCAACCATTTTCTCTTCTCAAATTCTCAGGACGAAGTAAAGGTATTTCGCAACGCTGTCCAGCAAGCGCAGAAACAAGGTAAATTAAAGGTTGTAGGTGTCAAAGTAGCAGAAACGCAAAACAGCAGTATTGATGAAAAGAGATATCGAGAGAAAAGCAGAGGGAGGCCAGAGGGAGAAGTATGCCTGGTCACAAAACTCATTTATGGTGCGTCGGCAGTCGAGACGACAAGTGACGGCGATCGCACATCTTGATGAGTCCCAAGACACGGAAAATTCTTGGCGATCCCCAAACACTTGAAACATGGCGACTACGGCTCTTCGGCAGACTCTGAAGCACGGGTGCATTGACCGCCAGAATGCGATCATACAAAATTATCCGAAAGTTGGTGGATCAATTGGTACCTGAGTTATAAGCTGGAATCGATGCTAGAAAGAACAGTTTTGTTGAGGGTGCGAAATCAGATATAACTCCAAGGGTTTGAGATGGGGTCTGCAAACAGGTACACTGCCCGTGTTGTGACCCAGACGCCCGGGTCAACTTGACTGGCCAACGACCTTGGCGCATAATCCTCCACTTCAGTGTACAATACGACGGCCCCTTCCGCGTGCCGAGACGCATCTGTGATCTAGGGGCAAAATAGCCGGGTAGGCTTCCAGGTTCGCGTCATAATGTACATGCTCACAAATGGTGCCAAAATGAATCAGTAAACTGAAACAACCAAAAACCAGAAAAGCTCAGCCTTCTCTCTTTCTGCCAAACAAGCCCCCCCAAAAGCCCTTTTCTCTACTGGCCTCCACCTTGTACGGCCGTAAAGGGTACAGCGGAGGAACGTTGTACTCATCCGATCCGGGAGTGGCCGGAGTGTAATACCGTGACCGTGGCTTTCGGTCTGGAATCTCTCCAAGTTTTGTACTGTCACTGGCAAATGAAGCGATTGATATTCGGTTCTCCCTTGCCGCCGCGATTCGCTGTGCAATGCCCACAGGGCGACTCTGGGGTTTGGCCTCTGCTTTCGGCGGCGGTGATGTTGGGGTTTCGAACTCCACAGTTGGCCTCTGCCTGGCTGTTGCTGGTCTCTCCTGTTTGGTCTCCACCGGGACTTCACTCTTTGGCTTCGTGGGCTTGTCTTCCTTCAGCCCTGTTGAAGATTCTTCCTTGATCCTCGAGGATTCTTCCTTAATTCTCGGAGACTTTTCTTCTTTTACCTTGGATGACGACTTCTTCTTTTTTGGTGAGCTTGGTGTGGCAGTGCCCTTGATCTTGGACGCCGGAGTTGAGCTGTGAGAAGATATGTGGGAAGAGCGATGCGATGGATGTCCCTTGTGGCGAGCTGTTGAGTTTGTCGGCCTGGGGGCTGATGTGGGAGGAGGACTAGACGTAGACGTCGAAGTGGACGTATATGTCATAGACGCCCGGGACGAGTTATTGCTCCCAAGCCGGCGCGAGAGGTGATTAATCGTCCTAATCGCCTCAATCCGGGAGGTATTTGATAGAGACATGAGAGAGTCATAGTCTAGCACAGGCTTTTGCTCCTTTCCCGAGAGACGGAGCAAGTTTGTGACTGTTGCTCGTATCTTCTTCAGTATACGTTCCAGAGAAGATATGGCGCGAGCTTGGAGTGTCAGTAAGCGCTTCACTCAGGTATGGCGAAAGGGTCATATTCACCGTCGCCCTTTTTGAGGCGTCCCCCTGACTGAGACAAACTAGATGAGTACGCACGCTCAACCAAGATGCGATCTTTCTTCAGGGACTTCAACAAAGTCACCTGCTGTCGATCTGGTGTTGCCCCATCGTTGCCACCTTTTGGGTGCCTTAACGACTTGAGCAATGATAGGCAGTTGGTATACGTCTCGAGGAGCGCCGCCACGCTCTCGTCAAAGCCCATCTTCAATACATGGAGGCATAAATTCCGGTCGCATGCGTGGATGTGCGGAAGACAGGCTCGTCGCAGTAGAGAGGGTGGTTTTCCACACGTTTTTGTGACGATGAGGTGCCTGATCCTACTTGTATTTCCAGGCGGACGAAATCAGGGCGACATGCGTGTGAAGATGTGGGGCTGAACGAAGACGTCTCGCAATGGTCCTGTAACCGCCAGCTGCATCCCGTGAAGAGCGCTGGGAGCCAATCGCGCCCTCAGGTTGCCACTCGATTGGTGACACGCCTGATGGGCTCTAGAATGCGAGGGGGATGTGCAGGAACACGCCATCAAACTTCATTTCGAAAGCACTGGAATGTGTAACAACGTCGACCCAGAACAAGAGTTGACGGAGTTATTGAAGACTGAACAATAACACCAGAGATAGTTCCATTCTGAGAAAAAGAATACGTACCCTAGGTCGGCTGCAGGAAACAACCGGCCCCTGTGGCCTCTGACCTACGTGGAAGGTGCGTGGGGGCTGAGTTTGGCTGCTTGAAATCCCTTTCGCAAGCTTCCATCCTATTCCAGGTTGAGGCGAGATGTAAGTCTTGGTGCAAAGATTGGATTTTCCAATATTCTGCTTCAGTGTGTTCAGGCCTGCCACGATGTACTCAGGTAGGTAAAAACTGGAATTCCTGTGTCGCGGTTGGGGCTGCCGTTTTGACTGGTCGGCTATGCCGAATTTAATTGGCTGCTAACCTACGATTGCTAATCTACACTTGAGCCCAGACATCTTCCGCGTACTTCTCCAGTTCTTGAACGCCGAAAACCAAATCTCCCTCACTAGGGCCCGGATCTCTGAGGAAGAGAAGCCTGAATGAAAGTACTAATGCACCCCTAGTGACATTGTACGATATCGGATTAGTAGTGGCGTTCTGGGTAATTGTGATGCTTTGTCTAAGCGCAGGCGTTGGGTGTTGAAGAGAGTGCCGCGTTGTGGTAGCTCCAGGGCGAACTGCCATCTCTTCCTCCCACCTCTCCAAAAGGATTGTAGTACCGTCAAACTTGGAAAGAAGAACAATCTTAACCTCGTGGTTTGACATAGAAAACCACCGCTTCATAGTTAAATGTAATTGCCCTAACGTCTGAGAGAATCCCGCCTCGATAACAAGTGTTGGCCAGGCACCTTTACCAGCTCGTTGAGGCTTTGGGCCACCAGCTGAATCACCCTCTTTACCGCTTTGTCCTTGTTGTCCTGGAAGTGTAGCACTGCCAATGTTTTTCCAACTGCCCTTTAAACCCATATCGCGAATTTGCCCGAGAAATTCGTCATATGGCCGTTTGTGAAGTTGCTCATGAAGGTCAGTTATGATCGTGATAATAAGGATCTGAGAATTGCTGTCGTAATCGCGAAAGCGGTACCTGCGGCCTTGGTTTTCTCGCTTCTCTCGCTCACATTGGATTTTGGTGAAATGACTAGGAGAGACATCTAAACAATTAGTATACCATATAGAAATAAAAGGGTAATACCATACTTATGACAGTGAGGGAATCTCCACTAGTGTGATCAATTCTGTTGAAAAGATCTTGCACTTTGGTGAATCGTATGGTCTTGGAATCGTCGGTCTGGGGATCGCTATCTTTCGTTGAGTTTACTGAAGTAAGTATGGTAGACGTCGACAGAACTGCCGATGAAGCCGACACCGACGGAGATGTCGTCGACCTTGATGTGATTGACGCCATGACGAAGCGTTGAAGTTGGGATCCGTGAGATACGTGGGGGAAGCCATTGGAGGGGTACAGGCTGCTGAAGCTTGTGAAAATGGTGGGGTCTGCACTAGCCAGTGGCCCGAGCTCTGCCAAAAACGGCATCCCAAACCGCGACACAGACACTCAAGCTGGAATGCACCTTATTAGGGGGTGCCACTGACCACACCCTTGAAGCTTCCCGCAACAGCTGGCCACAGCTGCTGGCAGTGGGGGCCTGTCTTGGCAACCCGTTTTGCAGGGGTTAACGTTAGAGGCTGGGCAAACTCCCCGCATCGACGGGAGGCCTGTGGCGACCGACAATGAAGCAACCAACCTCGACACACGAATCTGCGGCCAGGAATTAACTAACGCTCTCGCCTTGTGCGTGTCAATGTCGAAACGGTCCGGAGACTGAGACGCGAAGATGAAATTACCCGCAAGACACCTGATCGCGCTGCCCGTCCTCCTCGCCTTCGTTCCGACGCTCACGACGGTCTTTGCGGCCGGAATCCAGCCCGCGTGGCACAACCGGGAGCCGCACCACCACCAAGGAGATGGATATGTCCTCCCCTTCTTGAAGCGCCTACGCGACAGCGCAATAGAGCTCATACTCGGACCCCCGTCCTCCACACGCGCAAAAGCCGTGTGGACCGACTTCGCGACAGTACACTCCCGCTATCAAAACGATGTCGTGATACGATTCAACGTCACCAATCCAGAGGAGGAAGCGTCGCTTTCGACCGCCGCATTTCAGATGCTGTTGGATGTGTGGGCATTCACACCTGAATATGTCGATATCAGGATCAACAAGAAATACCTACCTTCGCTCCTCAAGCTGCTCCCAAGTTCCTTACAGCCAGCATTTTTAATATCGGATGTGGTCGAGGCCGCATGGGCGACGTACCCTTCGAAAACCCTTCCGCTTTCTAGCTTTGACCACAGCACGGGCGGCCCAGCTAAGATGAACATGTTGATAGACGGGACAGACAATATCTTTTTTAGCGACTACCAGCCCCTGATAGTCAGTCTCTCCCCATGCTTGCCAGGCCTCAGGCTCACACTAACCCCGCGTAGGTCATTACAAACTGGATGCGCCTGCTCCAGGCTCTCTTCCCTTCTTTCACCAATGTTACCAGCATCGGAAAGTCCTACGAGGGCAGAGACATCTGGGCATTCCGCGTGGGAGAACCAAACGCTGAGGAAAAGGGGCCAAGGAAGACGATACTCATCACCGGCGGCTTACATGGGCGGGAGTGGATTTCGACGAGCACGGTAAATTACCTGCTATGGTCTATGGTTACGTCATTCGGAACGGACCAGATGGTCACCAAGCTCCTTCAGCGCTTTGATATCGTCTTCGTTCCAGTTCTCAATCCCGATGGGTATGAGTACACCTGGCAAGAGGACCGCCTTTGGCGGAAATCGAGACAACAGACGAAGATGCGCTATTGTCAGGGCTTGGATCTTGACCACGCATTTGGCTATGAGTGGGAGTCCACCCAGCACCAGACTGACCCTTGCTCTGAGAGCTATGGGGGTGACCAACCGTTCCAGGCTATCGAAGCATCAGGTATCGCCAACTGGGCAAAAAACCAGACAGAGAATGGCGTTAAGTTCGTTGGGTTTCTCGACCTTCATTCCTACTCGCAGCAGATTCTGTTCCCATACTCATACAGCTGCTCGGTCGACCCGCCGAATCGCGAGAATCTCGAGGAGCTTGCGGTTGGCCTGGCGAAAGCGATACGACTTTCCAGTGGTGAATCTTACACTGTTGCGTCGGCTTGCGAAGGGGCTCTGGCCCGGGTATACAGTGCGAGCGACTCGTATCCTCGCGTTGAGTCAGGCGGTGGCTCGGCGATAGACTGGTTTTACCGTATGAATTCTTCTGACATTGCACCCATCCAGACACGTACTGATTCATTCTCTAGATGAACTGAAGGCTCGGTACAGTTATCAGGTGAAGCTCAGGGACACCGGGAGTTACGGGTTCCTCCTTCCAAAGGAGAACATCGTGCCGACTGGCGAGGAGATGCTGAGTGCTCTAAAGTATTTCGGAGATTATCTTCTCGGGAATAATGGGATTGAAAACTTTCCCGTTGAGAAGGCTCATGGGCCGGACCTTGAATGGAGTGATCTGAAGAGGCGAAGGCGGTAGGCAAGTGCCTACCGAATCAAGTAAACAGGGGCATGAGCGGGATTGTATGATTGCTTGTATAAAGGGGCAACCGGCGTTGTAGCTTTTTGGATATAAATATGGGCACTTGCTCGTTACTTCAGGTATCTAGCCGGGTATTCTAGGTATGATTTGTGGCTTCGACGGTCGTCTGAGCAATGGATATGAAAGTGTGCACTTCAAATTTACGGGGCTCCTAAGAACTCGCAATCGTTTTAGAAGAACTAAAACGCTGCATCTTGCAGGCAGCGAATTTGGAGGAGATTTTCTCAGAACGCATCCCTTCCCCTATCTAAATGAAGTCGTCGACCCGATTTTACTGCAGGTAATGATAATGACGCGGCGGGGATTGACCGTCTCATCGTGAACTCTTTGGTTGCGCGAGCCTCTCAATGAAGTGCAGCTGGTCTCGATTCGCGCAGCGTGGGCTTGGCAGCTGGATCCGTACTAGTGAATTTGCCAAGTTGATTTTCAGCTGGGAAGGAGAAAGTTACGGGAACACCCAACAGACCCACCCAGGGGGCCAGCCGAGCCAGAACATTGTTCCCGGCCAGGGTCAGTGGTCTGTCAGACGCCATTTCCCAAGCTGCGAGGGTCCAACTCTCTCGACGAGCACGAATTCCCTACGAATTGCGTGTCCGACTCCAGGCCATCTCGACGACAGTCTCCGCCACCCGCGCTACCTCACTCGTTCCTTTGATTTGCAACCGATCCGCCGATTGACGAGTCCGGTGTCGACTCGCTCTTGGAGGAATTCCGGGCGAAGAAAAGCGGTCGTCGTCAATGCGTCCCAATGGATTATGACGATCGCATTCAGCTATAGACAATGCCGTTCCTACGACGCCGCGGCAACATGGCCAGCGAGACCGACATCCGGCGACACACCTTGCTGGACAATCTTGCTGTGCCGAAACTCCCGGCTCCTCGCTCCGAATCAACGACCGATCTGCCCGCTGTAGCAGAAGATCTCCCCGCATCAAGCACTCCCACCTCCCCATCGGAATGTCCAGTCGACCGCCTGTCGTCCTCGTCGAGCTACGTCGCCACACCCTCAATCGATGGCTCCGAGCGTCCGCCGTCTCCCATTCAACAGGAAACCAACAAGCACCGCCGCTTTTCCATGCTGAGGTTCCGTAATGCATCCGACTCTCAGCTGGCAGCAAAGGCGAAGCTTCATGCCGCAGCACAGACGGCCCCGCCGGTTCCGCGTCGTATGTTCTCATCAGTCGGCTTGCGCACACGTAATGCCAGGCCGTCTATTCTTCAGCAACCACTTACCCATGCATCCGCAGCCCCCGAGATCATCACCACAGCACCGACTTTTAACGACCAAGCTCCACGAAAGCAGCCTTCGCGATTGAACTTCGCAGCCCGAATTCGCAAGTCTGGCGAGATTTTGAGGACAGAGCCGGTCAACGAGTCTGACGATAGGGCGCTTGTGAGGGGGAACACAATGGAGCGGGTTCCGGAGGAGGGCTCTTCTGGGAAGCATAACGTGACGTTTGACGAGTCGAGGCGGCCAGCCTCGTCGTCCCACCCGCCCCCAGCTTATGGAGAAGACCACTCGTCGACACTTGCACTGCCCGTCAACCGGCTCTCGGAGTCGTCGAGATCGGATGCGAGTTCGGGAGACAGGGTGTATGGGACCACCACAACAACGACTCACACTGTCCACACGACAACGACGTTCTTTAAGCTGCCGCGTAGGAAGCGCAAGCAGCCCGAGCCATTATTTCCTATTGCGCATCTCCAAACCAAAGGAAAAGCCTCATCTACTGATGTCTCTAACTCGTCCCTCCATGCGCCCGTGCCAGGGTCGTCTGGCAGATCTCCATCCCCCTCTCGATCACGGTCGAATTCCCAGCTCACACCAACACCCTCGCGGCCGTCGTCGAGGAATGGGGTCTCGACCCCACCTATGTCAAGTCTGAGTTTGTTTTCTAAGTCCAATGCATCCCCTGCGTCTGCGTTCTTCCGACCGAGCTCGAGACACTCTGGGCATTCATCGCCAACGCGAGCATACCGGCACAAGAGAGGCAGGTCTTCAACAATGAGTTCTTTCGGGATAGACTCGCCAAGGGAATCGGTCGATGAGCATCTTGCGCCGCCCGCAACTAGGACATCGTCCTCCACGGGACGGAAGAGCTTTGGTGATCTTTTGGGCCTAAGTCGATTACGTCAAAACTCGGAGCCTAACGGCCGACATGGGACGTTGACACCTGCGACACCAGGTTCGAGCACCTCCAAGAACAACTCGTTGCAGTTGCCAAGAGATTCTATCATTCTGCCGGAACGCCGGGACGACGATACACCCTCAAGGTACCTAGAGCGCCTTCTGGAGGTTGTTAGCCGTAGTGTCATAGGGGCGGCGGTTTCCAAAGGTACCGACGCATTCTCGCAATCCGTGCTGCGGAGCTATATGCGAAGTTTCAGGTTCTTCGAGGACCCGATGGATATGGCCATTCGGAAGCTCCTAATGGAAGCGGAGCTACCGAAAGAGACACAACAGATTGACCGGTGCCTACAGGCATTCGCCAACCGGTATCATGAGTGCAACCCTGGCATCTATGCGAACCCAGATCAAGCCTACTTCATCGCCTTCTCCCTACTGATTCTCCATACCGACGTATTCAACAAGAACAACAAGCACAAGATGCAAAAGGCCGACTACCTCAAGAACACCAAGGGGGAAGGCATCTTTGATGAAATCCTCGAGGTCTTCTATGACAATATCACCTACACCCCATTTATCCACGTTGAGGATGACTTTGACATCAATGGCGAACGAATTATCGCACACAAAGCCAAGAAGAAGTCGTTATTCCCCAACGGCGCGCCAGACCCAGCAAAGAGAGTGTCGAAAGAGCCTATCGACCCCTATACGCTGATCATTGACAACAGGCTGGACATTCTACGCCCAAATTTGAAGGACGTGATGTACCTTGACGATCCGTACGGCTATCTTGGAACTGCCAAGTCTCTCAATTTGAAAGAACTCCAGAAGACGTTCTTCAAAACGGGAGTCTTGCAGATCATTTCTGCAAGATCCCGACCCGATGCCTTTATGTCCGACAAGACTGTCACCAACCCCGAAGATGCCCACCCCGGAATCGTTGACATCAAGATTACTAAGGTCGGTATACTTTGGCGCAAAGATGCTAAGAAGAAGAAGACGCGATCGCCATGGCAAGAATGGGGAGCGATCCTTACCGGTGCCCAGCTATACTTCTTCCGCAACGTGGCTTGGATAAAGAACCTGATGAGCCAGTATGACGAGCACATCAAAAGGGGTCACGATGCCGACCCTTGTATTTTTAAACCCCCTCTCGACCAGTTCAAACCTGACGCTCTGATGTCGACAGACGGAGCCGTGGCCTTGATGGACTCGTCATATAAGAAGCACAAACATGCGTTTGTGTACGTGAGGCACGGTGGGTTCGAGGAGGTCCTACTCGCCGAAGATGACGAAGAGATGAACGACTGGCTGGCCAAACTCAACTACGCAGCTGCATTCAGGACCTCGGGTGTGCGGATGCGCGGTGTTGTAGGGGGTGGCTACGATGGACAGGGTCGGCGAGCGCTCAGAAGACTAGATACGGACCAGGCCCAGTCAATCCAGACGCCCACAGGAGAGGTCACAATAGCGCGCAGCCGGATAGACCACAAAATGGCGCAAGATATCCTGGCGGCTCGGCGGGCCATCATGCTCCAGAAAATTGCGGATGCCAACGAAAAGCTAGAGGAAGCCGAGAAGACACTGGATTCTCAGCTCCGTAACTCTAGGCACCTACAGCTTCTCGCACCCATACAACCGAAGACACGGGAGCAGATGCTTCTCTCAGCAGCACGGATGGCAGCCCAGCTCAAGTGGACTCGGATGGAGATATGGAAGCTCAAATGTCATAGAGATATCCTGGTATTCGATCTCGAGGAAGAGCGTCAGATGCTCGGCTTGCCAGGCGATGATCTGTGTGGCTCACCTGTTTCCGAGAAAGGTGCGGTGAAGGATGACTTGAGGACAGGAAGTGACTCGGCTTCTCAGAAGAGCCCCCAATCCCCGACTCAGTACTCAGCGACAAGAACATCTCTAACTTGCAGGTCCGATGACGATTCTTCGCCTCGAACCGAGGTATTCCAAACGCCGCCGACAAGCGCCACTGGCTCTAGCTTTCACAGGCCGCAGAATTCGTGGGAGTTGCCTGGTCTGACATTCGACCACGTGGACTTGCGAAAGGCCTCAGTCTCGAGTGCGGTCTCATCCAACCCATCCATTGCAGCATCGCCGTCGCGGAACAAGGCGAACTCGGTTTTGCCCCCCTCTGCCAAAGAGAAGCCCAAATCTGGCCAATCACACGAGGTGGATGCCGGTGAGACAGACCTGCTAGAGCAGGCCGGGCTCATTGGAATCGAAGGATCCCGGAATCCGCCTAATGCTGGACCAGATGTAGGGGAGAGCTCCGAACGACACGAACGACACTCCGCCGGCACGTCTGCCGACCGACACGATCGAAATAAGATTCGCCGCAGTCTTCAGCGCACACTTAGAGAGGGTGCAGGTCATATTTCTCACCACCGTGGCCGAAAGGGGCGGGATTCGGCATCGAGCGGCGCTATGTCTGACGACACAGCCCGCGACGGCCCAGATATCTTGTCCCGTGGCACTGGCTCCTTCGTGGTCCATGGGAAGAAAGCTTCAGTAATCACGTTCGGCAACGAGCTGCAGATGCAAAGTCTGTCGCCAAACGAGCGCATCCAGCAGTGGAAGGTGCGAGAAGATCCTGTAGCATCTCCAGCCACCAACGGCACCAACAATCGGGGCATCGCTGCGGATGTTGCCGACTTCCGCTCCGTCCTCACTGCACGGTCTACCTCGGAAGCAGCTCGTGAGCACCGAGGCTCTACCGCGAGTGCAAGCACTGCTACTGCCCGAAGTTTCAGAGAGCTGCACAGAAAATACTCATCTGCACAGGCTGCCAAGGACCGGTTGGTCTCTGGAAGTCTTGCCCTCCCCTCCGACGAAGACAGTGACGCAGCTATTAGCTTTTCCGAAGGACGGCGCACGCCACTACCTCCCATCGAGGGCGAACCCGAGCCTAGCGAGTTTGAGGATGAACAAGCAAACGAGCCTGATGGCGATGTTAACCCCCCACCCAGTCGTGATAATCGTCAGACTGTGTTCTTCTCGCCGGAGCCAGCACCCGTCACGGAACGTTTGTCTGAAAATAACGTCGATCAAGGGTCCACAAAGGACACCAATGAACGGCCCGAAGGCTCGCCATTGCAAATCATTGACATTTAAGGAGTGTGGAATGATTCTTGTCCAGCGCTGGCGTTATGTTTGAGTTGTCCTTTTTGGAGCCTCCTGTGCATGTCTTTGGTCAGGTTGGTGGATTTGCATAGCCTCTTCCCCTCCTGAGCGCTGATTGCGGCCAGCAAAGGACCTTTTTTGTTTTGCGTTTTCTCAAAACAGAAGACATACGCGCGAAGTGTCTCCGAGGCACAGCCGCTCTTTTTTGGTTTTCTCTTTTCGGCGAGGCCCTGTGCTACCAGCTATTCTAGTCGTCACGATACCGCTGCATACTGTATAATAAATTCAACACAAAAAGATTCCCGGTCTTTACCTAGCCCTCGACTTACTCCGGATTAGACAGAGAGCTGGTGCTTCTGGTTAACACATCGGAGGTCGGAGGGCTTAGCGGGCAGACTAGCCACGCTTGTGCTTTTCATGTTAATTTTCTTGGGAGGTTTAAGTGACCTGGGCAAGGTGCATTGCGACTAGGAACGAACCTAGAGGGGGGGTCTTTGTACAATGCTTCAATAGTAAGAGCGAAACATAACGGGGCCTGATGAGGCTGGGCGATAGGTGGGCTGGGTGTTGGTTTTGGGCTATAGAACTTGTTTTCCTGTACTGGAGGAGCGACAAAAAAAGAGTAGTATTCAACAAGTACCTTGCCTACATTACCTAGAATCATGCTTCTTCGGCTGCTACCGATTGTTCGGTTCGGGTTGTTGATTTGCATTTTCATTACCCCTAGTTTGTATCTGTTTATCAATCAGAGTTGTGAGGATGTGGATAAAGGAGACAGCTGGCCATGCTGGATATTCGAGGTTATTTTCAAAGAGCACCCTATGTAGATCGTATTTCTCAACATGTTGTAGTAATGCTATGCTACCCGGCCTACTTGACATATGGCATTTATTTCTTTCCCTTCTTCTTCTTCTTAGCCCCTCCACCTCCACCGCCCACGGGCGCCTTCTCCACCTTGACTGAACCGGCGCCTCCAGCCAGCTCCAGCGTCTCTTCCTCGCGCACGGGGCCGCCCTGTGTTGCCTCAGCCGCACGCTTCTTCCCCTTCTTTCCCTTGGGGCGGTAGCTGCTGCGATCGCGCAGGGGCAGCCACCGTTCTGGGTCAGGCTTCTTGTTCGGGTCGTAAGATTGAGGGAGCTTCCTCTTGCGAGGCTTCTTGGAAGGTTGTTGCGTCTTGACCGCTCCGGTCTCGTCCAGAGATCGCTTCTTGCTAGCGGGCTGAGTAGCAGTGGGCAGCACGGCGACGCCTGCGTCGATCAGAGCATCAACGTCCACGCCGCTGATGACCTTTTCGACCGCGGGAAGGGAGTCGAGATGCGGCTGTACCCTTGACAAATTGCTTGTAGCGAAGCTTGCAACCAAACCGGCGGTGGCCGTGCGGTCGCCTGGTTGGGTTGATACGAGGTGGGAGAAGGCCTCCCCGGCCGCTGCTAGGTCTGAGGGGTGGGCGGAGCGCAAGAGCTCGATGCCCGCCTCGCGGATTAGAGAATTCCCCCCCGCTGCGGCAGAGTAGGAAGAGCCTTTGCTTTGCCAATGTGCGGCGGCCTTGGCGAGTTCTTTTCGGATTGCCGAGTGCTGACCTTGTTGCCGGTACAGCGCTACTGCGAGAGCGATGAGGCCCGGCGCGAATCGCACGTCGGCATGATCAGATGTTGTGCCCGCTTCGAGCCTCTTGAAAAAGGCCTCGAGAAGGTTGAGGGCAGGGCCTGGGCTGCGAAGCTGGATATACAATTGGATGATGGTGAGGAGAAGTCCTAGATCGTTGGGATGACTTGCTAGTAGGGGGAGCACGCGATGCAGGGCCTCTTTCCCAGTTTGTAGCTGGCAAACGGCGGCAGCGTTGAGGACTCCGAGATCAACTTTTCCAGCGGCAACGGCAGAATCGGCCTCCCCGTCCAGAATACTGGTAGTGGCCTTGTGAACCCCCGAGTACTTCTGCGCCTTGAGGTCGATGACGTACTTATTGTGTCGTAAAGCGAAGGATTGGTACCCAAAGAGTTTGTCGTTCCCTGATGCTACTGGCAGAGCCTCGAACACCCTCTGTGTCAGGAACGGGTTTTCTACGGCCTGTAGAATCAGAGCATTGGCTTTAGCGATGACCTTGGTTGACTCGTCTGAGACACTAAAAATAACATTAGCAACAACAAAACCAGGTACAGATTCAGCTGTGTGGTACTCACTCCGAGAGGTCTAGGGACTTGTACAAGCTTGCAGCCTCGTCCAACTTCCCCAACCTCGTGAAAACATAAGCTTGCTGGACGATAATCGGTACCAATTCGGTCTTCTTCTCCTCGTCATCGAGGTCCTCTGTGGCCTCGCAAAGGTCCCTTGAGCGCTTCAGCAGCACCGCGGCCCTAGAAAAATCCCCACGAGATATGCAACCACAGGCAGCGTTGTATGCGGTCTCAAATGCCTCGAGATCTTCTCTGCCAGGCTGCTTCTGAGCCTCCGGCACAACCCCACCCTTGCCCTGCCACTCCAGCTGGGCATTTGTTGCCGACAGATTGATGCGCAGGTCACTCTCCTCACCGTACTGCTTCTCGGCATCCTCGCTGGCCAAATCCTGATATATCGCAGCGGCCTTCTCGAACTTATCACTACGGTAGGCGACCTGGGCGGCGACGTGCTGCATGCCCCGGCCCGCACCGGCGCTTTGCAGGAGTTCTTCGGCGGCATCCAAATCCCCGGTTTTATAGAGGGCGTATGACTTCTCCAAGACACATAGGTCCTGGAGGCCCGTCCCGCCCTCAGCCATGGCGCGCAGCGCATCTTCGAAGCGGTCGAGCTTTAGGAGGGCGACAACGCGCGCGTGCTGAGCGGTGGTCAGGTCGTTGGTATTGCCTTTCGCGGCCTTGATCGCTGCATTGGCAAGATTGAGGGCCTCAGCGTGGTCCTCGACCGTCGTCCGGCGCAAGAGCGAGTTGAGCGCCGCGATGGCGGGGTCCGCCATGGTGACGGAGGGGGGTTAGTTGGAATCGAGGTTTGTGATGTCTATGCCGAGACGTTCATCCTAGTTTATTTTATCCTCCTCCCGTCAGATTCTGGTACCTGGAATACCGCGGCCTGGAGTTCGGGCTCGTAGCTTGCGTTCGCGACGTTAGGGGGGGCGGTGGACTGTCACTGGAGCTGTTTGTGGGCTCCAAGCTTCGAGGTCGAATTGCGGGGCATGGGATCCACGAAAAGTACACACTCGGTTCCTGTGTTGGGGTTCAGGCCCCACCCTTGAGTCTCGCCAATCAACTCCCTCCCCTATCTCCCTTCACCTTAAACCTCACGTTCGTCAACATTATCCGCTTCCTACTACAGGGAGAACCTACCTATGTAGTCGGGAGTGTTCCAAACTGCCCCCCGGCACCAGCAATCCTGCACAGCTACATCGACAGATCTGAAAACTCATGATCCAAAACTTCTATCCTCAAACCATGCACCCACCAGCTGTCTCCCAGTAGTATTAGTTGGCGCCGACATCATGACATCCAACCCCCAAACCCATCAGCCCGCTTTTTCATGTGGTTCGCTCCCAGGAAACTAGAGCCGTATTCTCTCATTGTAGCCTTCTCCAATTCGTGGAATATTTCCCATGTCGTCCTTGATTGATGCCAAGCGGTGCGATATCAAGAACTGCTTACTTATTCGCTTCTGCCGCCCCCAGCATTACTTTAACCGCTCCGCTAGCTCCGTTGTTGAGCGAAAAGCGGAATTCTTCCAAATGCATACCAAGTCGGTATTTGGGCTACCTGGATGGGTTCAGGCACGATCGCCCCTTAAGATGACGGGCACGTCCACGTCGTCCATGGACGTCCTCGGGACAGCGACAGAGCTGTCCCGTTGCGTCAACACACAAATATGGCTCAATTCCCGCAAGTCTTCAGCCTCATTGCCGCCCTGTTCTGTTTGTTTGTATCCTTAGGGACTGCGTACAAACAGAAGCCGTCAGTCTTCACTTTCACGGCCGAGAGCGGAGGGTTCCAGCTTGGAGGGCCGAATCTCGCCCCTGAAATCAGAGTCTCCCCCAATGATGCGCCTGGCGTCATCCGAGCCGCCAACGATCTAGCTGCGGATTTTGGGAAAGTTCTAGGCGTCAATGGGAGCGTGGTCGTGGCCGACTGGAGCGCCACCATTGCGCAGAAGACGGCCGCACGGCCGACGATCCTGGTTGGGACTATCGGGCAGTCTAGCTTGATCGACGGGCTGGTGGCTTCCAAGAAGTTGGACACCTCAAATATCGCCAAGAAGTGGGAAACGTTCACTTATCAGGTCGTGTCGACGCCATGGGAGGCTCGAGATAATGTCTTTGTGATTGCGGGCTCCGACTCCCGTGGTGTGGTATTTGGCATATATGATGTCGCAGAACGAATTGGGGTGTCCCCACTTCACTACTGGGCGGATGTGCAACCCATCAAGAGACAATACATTGCTGCCAATAGTCTCGTCCACGCCGAGGGCCCGCCCTCAGTCAAGTACAGGGGCATTTTTCTAAACGATGAGGCGCCTGCCTTGACTGGCTGGGGCAAAGCCAACTTCAAGCAAAGCCAATATGGGAGCGCTTTTATCAGCGACTTCTACAAGCACATATTCGATCTGGTACTTCGGCTCAAGGGCAACTACGTCTGGCCAGCCATGTGGTCGAGTATGTTTTACTTGGACGATCCTAAAAACGGGCCCATGGCGACGGAGTACGGCATCTTCATGGGCACGTCACACCACGAGCCCATGGCACGAGCCGACAAAGAGCAGGGAAGGTTCCTAAAGGGTTCATGGGACTGGAAGAGCAACAAGGCAGGCGTCCAGTCCTTCATGCAAGAGGGCGCCACGAGATCCAAGAACTGGACCACCATTTACACCCTTGGTATGCGTGGATCGGGCGATGCCGCATCGGCAACTCTGTCGTCAAGCGCGCTGGAGGAGATCATTGCATGGCAACAACAGACTCTCACGAAAGTGGTTGGAAAGCCCCTTTCCGAGATCCCCCAGGCTTGGGTAATGTACAAAGAAGTACCAGGGTACTGGCAAGCTGGAATGAAAGTTTCAGACGATGTGACGCTTCTTTGGAGTGACGACAATAGGGGCAACATCCGAAGAGTCCCAATTGGCAACGAGGAGAAGCGAAGCGGCGGTTCCGGCATGTATTACCACTTTGACTATGTTGGTGATCCGCGGAATTATAAGTGGATAAATACGATTCAATTGACGAAGACGTGGGAGCAAATGACTCTCACTTACGATAGTGGCATCCGCAACATCTGGATTGCAAATGTGGGAGATCTCAAGGCGCTGGTAAGTCTGCTCGGCGATTCCATTTGTTGATGGGGTGACTGCTAATGTTTGATCACGTACCTAGGAGCTTCCCATAGTTCATTTTATGGCTCTTGCTTGGGATCGGGACGCATTCAGTAGTCCCAGTAGTACGACAGAATGGCTGAAGGTCTGGGGCGCTCGCCAGTTCGGAGAAGCGGCGGGCGAGGAAGCAGCAGCCATCATGACGACGTACGGAAAACTGACGGCACGGCATAAATATGAGGATTTGAGCAGAACACCGTTCGCTTTCCATCCCACTAACTACGACGAGGCTGAACTTAATTATCAAGAGTGGACAAACTTGCTAGCCAAAGCCCAGGCTGTATACGACAGCTTACCCAGCGCCGTCCAGGACTCGTTTTTTGAAATTGTGTTGCATCCCGTACTGGCAGGGAAGACAGTATTTGAGATCTACACCAAAGTGGCGCTCAGCAGCCGATACTCGACCGAGAAACGAGTCAGTACAAATCAACTCGGAAAGGACGTCCAGGCGGCCTTCCAGGCAGACCAAGCCATCACGAAGCGGTTTCACAGCCTCCGAGGCGGCAAATGGAACCACTTCATGGATCAAACTCATGTAAGATGGGGAATTATCTTCTACCTTGCGATGACTCAACGGGTTTAGTACTGACAGACAACAGCTCGGTTATTCGAACTGGCAGGAACCAAGCTCTAATACAATCCCTCGCCCTTCAACCCTCACAGGAGCGGCCAGCAGCGCTCTGCTGGGAGTTTCAGCACAGGGAAACACCGCCGCCTTTCCTGGGACGGCCAAGCTTACGCTCGCTCCAGTAAGTAAGTTCGATCCTCCGAGCGTGGACAGGTACCTCGACGTCTTTGCCCGCGGCGACGGCAAGTTCAACTACGAAATAACAGCCAATGTGTCCTTCGTCAACGTAACAAACAGGAGAGGTTCCCTATCATCTCCCAACGGACCTTCCGATATCCGCTCTATTATTGAAGTCAACTGGGCTTCCGCGCCCGCTGGGGCCAGCACCATCGCCTTGACCATCACCAACGTCAATCAGACAAGCCAAGCTGCAACGGTTCTGGTGCCCCTCGAGAACCCCACAGTTCCCATTGATTTTAATGGCCACGTAGAAGCAGACCGCACAATATCCATGGAGGCGGAGCACTTCTCCGTGGCTTCAGCAAAAGACTACATCGTGGTCCCTGACTACGGCCGGACCTTATCCGGTGTCAGACTTCCGCCTCGAACGCCATCCCAACAACCGGCCAAGGGACCAGCACTTGTTTATCCCTTCTATACATTCACCAACGTAGCGGATGCTTCCGTCACCGTATACCTCTCCCCATCAGAGAATGCTAACCCCAATTCGCCGAATCGATATAGCATCGCCTTGGACGGGGGCTCCGTCACGACAGTGCAGATTGCCCCGCTAACTAACGGCAGTAATCAGCCTGCTGGATGGTCTGATGCCGTTATCAGGGGGGCATATGTCAAGACCAACAAGGTTGGGAAGCTCGCGGCGGGGAAGCACGAGCTGAAGCTGTACTTACTGGAGCCGACTATGGTTGTGACCAAGGTTGTGGTCGATGTTGGTGGGGTAAAGACTAGCCTTCTAGGCCCTCCTGAGAGTAAGATTGTTGGGTAAAAAGGGGGCAGCAAACTCATGGTGACATTTCAGTCGGTCTCGACATTTCAGTCGCTTTTAGGGTACTTCGAGGGTACGCTGTATCTGTTGCAGGGTACACTGGTTTAGCCTATACTTTTAGCGGTGAGCGTGCTGTAGTCTAGTGATTACAGCGCCAAACAAAATCAATCCCCAGACACCCAAATGTCGGCCTATGCACACATGGAAATGGAATACCGCCAAGATGGGCCGTGCACACCACCTACTGCAAAGTTTCAACGTGCATGAGAGCCTGTGCAACCGGCTTCCTTGCATCTATCTCACTTACAGCTTTCTGCCCCAGACTCAACTGGTGATATTCAGCGCCAGGAGAATTTAAAAAGAGAGGACACTTCTGGAGGAGGAAAAGAGGAAAACCACCAGAGGCATTCAAAATGATTGCCAAAATAATACCACGGCCCGGGCACGTTTCCCGCCAGATCCGGATCCGCTTCGCTCTGGACCCGAGCAGCAGGAGGCTATTCTCATCCTCCCCGTCGCGATTGCTGCCCACAGTGTCGTTGGTGTATGATCTCCACGAGCCGTCGAAACCCACGGTACCCGATGCCCAGACGTCGCCCATCATCATCATGCACGGTTTGTTCGGGTCGAAAAAGAACAACAGGAGCATAAGTAAGTGAGTGGCCCATCTCTTCCCATAATCTGGTAAGTCAGCTCGGCTCTTAACACACCGAAAGAGTTCTTGCGCGAGACCTGGGACGCCATGTATACGCCGTGGTAAGTTGAAAGCGGTCACCCTCTCCGGGACCTATGACTTGGACTTCGCCTCTAACAACCCCAGGACCTCCGCAACCATGGCGAGTCGCCCCACGATGCCCGCCACGACTACACTGCCATGGCAGCGGACGTGGCCGAATTTGTCAGACAACACGGGCTGAAGCAGCCCACACTGATCGGCCATTCCATGGGTGCCAAAACAGCCATGGCGCTGGCCCTCCACGAGCCGGACCTTATCGCCAACATCGTCGCCGTGGACAACGCCCCCATCGACGCTCGCCTCGAGAGTGATTTCGCGCGCTACATCCAAGGCATGAAGAAGATCGACTCTGCCGACGTGACGCGCCAGGCCGAGGCGGACAAGATCCTCGAGCCATACGAGGAGTCCCTCGCCATCCGTCAGTTCCTCCTCGGAAATCTGCACCGGCCCGAGGGGTCCAAGGCGCAAAAGTTCCGCGTCCCGTTGTCCATCCTGGCCAAGTCACTCGACCACCTCGGGGATTTCCCATTCAAGGACCCCAGTGAGGTACGCTTTTCGAAGCCGGCGCTTTTCATCCGCGGCACACGCAGCAAGTACGTGCCGGACGAGGTGATTCCGATAATCGGCCAGTTTTTCCCACGCTTTCAGCTCGCCGACGTCGATGCTGGCCATTGGCTCATCTCGGAGAATCCCGAGGCTTTCAGGCAAGGTAAGAGGCCGCTCTCCCCTAAAGCTATGCGTTATGACAATTTACTTACACATCGGGGGAAAAGCCGTTGTCAAGTTCCTGGAACAGGAGGAGTAGCGGAGGCTGGTGTGCCGCAATGCAGTGTATTACCCGGCCCTCTAATTCCAGGCACCTAGCGGTCATCTCTCTTCTTCCTTGTTGTATCTATAGACCTGTGTGATAGTAGATATAGAAATTTGTTCATGTAAAGGTAAATACAGACAGACACCAACAATGATGATAACAAGGGTATCAGGATCTCGTCCAACACAGCCAATCGCCGACGCAACGGAGTAGGTTGACGAGGAATGTGTAAAGCGTCCTTGGTATGTAATGCACAACGCCTGAAACAAAGGAAACAAAATCACAGCAGTCTAAAGTGGTGTTGAGTGATCTCAGAAAGTGGGCGTTAGCAGGAACAACTGGAGAGGTAACCACCGTCGCCCCTTCCCACCGCTACCGTCCCTGATGCCCGCCCGTTGACCCCTGATAACAAACCCGGCGATGACACAATCTGGTTGACGATATCGCAAAACGGCTTTCGCACGTTTTCGCGCGTCTTGGCGCTTGCCTCACAAAAGAGTGCTCCATGGGCGTCGGCTAGTGCTTGGCCTTCCTCATATGAGACTTCCCGGCCGTTCTCGGCTTTGTCGAGCTTGGCACCGACCTAGAAATGGCCCCGTAAGTTTAAGATGATGGGAGAAGGAGATGGGCACGAATCCATACCAGATGCAAGGCGACACCCTCGACCGTGTTGGCCTCGGCCTCGTCAAACCACCGCTCCATGGTCAAGAAGCTGGCCCGGCTGGATACGTCATAGACCAGGAGGACGCCGTGGGCACCACGGTAGAAGCTTGTCGAGAGAGTGCGGAACCTCTCTTGGCCGGCCTAGTGAGTGTTATCAGTACATTATATTTCTGTCTTGAGAGTAAAGTCTCGCGGTGATGTGACCAACCGTATCAAATAGTGTTAGACGATAAGCCTTCCCCCGTACACCGAGCTTTTTGATCTGGATGAGGTTCCATATCAATACCGCATCCGCCATTACTCACGGGACCGACGACAGGCACCCCGCCGTCATTAGTCCTTACACTAGAAAGAACGAAAACACACCTTGAAATCGATGCCGATCGTCGCGGTGGATAACTCCGGGTCGAATTCATCATCACAATACCTCGTGAGCACTGTATATGTATCATGTAAGTTAACCGCAGCCTCAGAAAACAACAGCGAGCATCAGCGTCTACACTGACGCAGTGTGCTCGCAACATGAAGAAACTCACGGGCCGACTTCCCGGCTCCAGATGGCCCGATCAGCAGTACCTTGAGCGTCGGCAGCGAATCATCTGACGCCATGAGGAGGTGATGAGAATGGTAACGGCGAGGATATATGAGCAGGAAGCAACGTATAAAAAGCGAATAAATAAGTGAATAAAACAAGTCCGGATGTTTCCAAGCTAGGAGTTTGTTGCTGGTGTATGTAACGCGATCGACGAACGAAGTTGAGCGAGCGAGACGCGGACACCTTGTTAGGTCAGGTGTCTCTGTCGGTACGCTGGGTCTGGTGTGAGTGGTCGAGGTAGGCCGCGGGCAGCAGCAGCCAGGTCACACTGCACTGGAGGGAACAGCCGAGGTGCCCGCGAACGTCATCCACCTCCAAGCGGTTAGGTGGTGGTTCTTGTTTGCTTCCTCGACCCAGCACCTCGCTAAAACCCGAAATGTATGGACTTTATTCAAATAAGGTGTATACCGGTCATGAAGATGGAGAAAACAAATGACAGGAGACCCCAACAGCTTGCTATTTCCTGTCAAGGCTGGACTGCGGAGTGAGCCGTCAGGAAGTGGCGGGTTCAAATCTTGTCTTGTGCTAACCATGTGTCAGCCTACGATGACGTTATGAAACCAAAACCCGACGGCTCCCAAATCTAGTAGCTAGTGAAAAAAAGAGAACAATTTTGAAGAAATTAAAAGTGGTTCATCGGGGACACGATTTATGTATGGGAAGTTCAGACGTAAATGCGACTTTTCATTTTCAGCGGTTGATGGTCAGCCGGCACGGATTGCTGCGCAGCGCCAGTCTAACCCGTCTGCATACTGCCGTCTTCTTGATCTTGGTTTGTCTTCAAGTCAATGAGCTCCCCCAACCAAGACAAGACGCCCCAAACGCATAGCGTACCCGGCCGTTGGCTTTTCACCACAGCCCGGTGGGTACAGTAAATCGCACCAAACATACCCCAACACCCACGGCGTGATCAGCAGCTAAAGTGGTATCGGCTGGGAAAGTCACGGTCTTTTATGATCCTTTTTCATTCCATTCCTTCCGTCGTCGGGACGGTAATCGTTACCTTGACTACTGTACCATGATAGCCACGCCAAATGCAACGAAAAGCAAGACCTATGTCCGAGAAAGGTACTGCTGGATAAAAACCGTGCCCCGTGCTTCACCCATCATGACCCACACCTTATACCGACTCAAGAACCGTCTCCTTGAAGTCCCGCTCGACCTTCTGACCTTGGTCGTCAGTGCCAGACTCGCCGTGGAGGGCCATGAGCGAACCGAGGTCGAACTTGGGCGACTTGAGGAGCTTGACCTTGCGGATGTGAACCTGCTGGTTGTTAGCTTCCCCGCCCTAGAATTCATTTTGAGATGCTTGCTAAACTTACGTTCTGGAGAGGGTAGATGCCCTGGGTAGCCTTCTCGATCTCGCGGCCGATGACCTCGGGGATCAGCTTAGAGGTGAGCTGGGTGAGGGTGCAGCTGGAAGCCTCGCGCTGGATGATCTCGGTCATCTTTATGCGGATGGCACGAATCTGTGAAGTGGCGGCATAGGTAGTCTTCTTGATCTGGTTAGGGCGGCGCTTGGTGAAAGCAATGGCGAAAAGACGGAGGAGGTAGTCGTCGGTGGTCTTGACCGTGACGTTGGCCTCGATCAGGGTTTGCCACTTGCGCACAAGCGAGCGGAGCTTGTCCGAGGTGAAGTCCAGACCGTGGAAGTTGGTCAGGCAGTTCTTGCCCTGGACCTCATCGACCCGGAGCTTGATCTTGCGGAAAGCGTGGTCCTCATCCTTCTGGAGATCGGCGAGCGAAACCTCGAAGATGCGACCTTTCAGGGCGTCGTTTGCGTTCTTAAGACCGGTAGTCCGGTTGACGAGGGTCTTGCCAACACTAATCACACGTCAGACCTGCAATACAACTCCCGTAGGTTTTATTCGGGGCGGCCGAGGCTCGGGCGGTGGTGGTCTTACTCGCGAATGTTGAAGGGCGCAGGGGCCTATTGATTGCAGAATTCGTCAGTTCGCTGTTTTGTGAGATTATCGATCTGGGCTATTTGGCTCACCTTGATTCCGTACCAGTCCTTGCGGGCAAAGGGGTCCTGGGCCTTCTTCTTGAGGCCCTTCTTACCCTTAGACAGTCTCTTGTTCCTGGGAACCGATTAGCGACGGATAATCTTCAGTCTTCGCGATCGACTTCGTGATGGTGCCATTCGAGGCGGTCGTGTGCCGCCTGCTGACGGTGAAAAAAAGCTCTGAGGGTGTACATACTTTCCGACAGCCATCTTGACGAGCACCTGTTCCTAGGACGGACAAGAAGTGCTGCTTGTGGTGGTGATGGAGACCGTAGTTCGAGGTCGCGAAATTTGGTTTCTTCCTCCGAATGGAAATTGTGAATTGGTTGTGTGGGCTGCGAGACCGCCTACGGAAAAACTTGGCTGTGGGGCAGAGGGGATGTGGGCATGGATTGGTCGCTCGGCGCTTAGGGCTCATCGATGGGGGCCGTGCGCCGGAGCGCGGTCAACTTCACTAACAGCATAACCGCGATTATTCCGCACCTCGCTGGAATCGCTGGAATCGCTCAACTGGGCTCCAACTCCCGAGACCATATCGCACAGAATCCCGGTCCAGTTCAGCATCTCAACGTCCTGTCCTTCCGGAATATGTCTTTCCTGACAGCAAGCTTCATTTTCTACGGTTTCTTGGAGCAGCCACTTCATCTCATCATACGCGAAGCAGTCCTTCCAAACGTTCATCCCCTTCCAATCGCAGCAGCGCGCTTTTATTTCTTCTCCATTCAAGCAAGCACATAATCATCACCTGGGAACAAGACGAACATGGAGTGGATAGCATTCTGTTATAACGCAATAGCTTATCGAATCACGCTTCCGCTGAGATTCGCATGCGCTCCGCAAAGGCACCGAGCGTCGTTAGTCATTTTTGACCATCGACGTGGCATCGGCGCCATATTATTAAGTACAGGATGTTTTTGAGGGCGGTCAAGCCCAAGTGGGTAATGTGACCTCTGCGCTTTCCATTTGGATGCAGGGTCCCCGGTGTTGAACGCTTCCGACTCCCCTTCGATGCCTTAGTCCAGGACCTGCAGCAAATAAGGAATGTGCACCATTCAAAATAACGCTCTTGCCCTTCCCTCCCTACCGGAGCATGCCACGTCTCAGCGGCGTTCAGAGTTCCGTCCGGGTTGCTGGATGCGCTATCGTCATGTAGCGCAGCGCTGGTGTACCCGAGTACTGGGTGGAGGGTGGTGTGTGGTGGAGGATTGCTTGCTTGGTTTCCCAAGATTTCTGCGGCTGAGTCTGCTCAGGACGCCGGATTGCGCCTGCAGCCCAGCATCCATAGCGAGATGACTCAGGGGGACTTGAGCTCCGTCTCCTTGTGTTCGTCTTGCTGATCCGCCTCATAGATATCGAAGCTGGGGAAGCTGAAATAACGCCCCGAGCCTGCCAATGTGGTCAGTCAGGGCCGAGATGCAAACGCGTGGAGAGCCTTACAGGAATGATGACGCAGATCGTCAAAACCATCTGAGTGGCTCACGGGAGACGATGACAGTTCCGATTGTCGGTCCACGCTGTCGTACATGGAAGTTCGGGCAGACATGGGAGACGAGGGCGTCATGGTGGAATCTGGCGGCGAGCCAGAGATGAAGGCCATCCGACTCAACAGCTCGGTTGCTCTGCGACTCGACTGCGAGCTCGCGAGTGAGTTTCGGCTGGCATTAGACGTCGTGATGGATGGCTCGGTGGCTGAGGCTCGAAGTAGTCTTGGCCTCCTGCTGCTGGTGCTCCGAGTGGACGAATCCCTCCGCGACATAGGGCGCGATTCTGGGGGCGAAGCCATGTCGACTATGGTGGTGCTGGTAAATAACTGGCAGGTTTCGACCTTTGATGCTCACTCAAGGAAGCCTGGATAGCCAACATGGGGGACAGGGCTCGATGTGGTGAGGGAAGAAAAGTAGGAGAGGGGAGGGTTAGTTTCGATATCAGAGGATGATAATGGGGATTTAAGAAGGAAAGCCGCCCACTTGGGCTGAAATGGAAATCCGCTCAATCCCGCGGTGGACTTGCAGGTTTCAATGACGGCACTTCGGGCGACATTGCCACTTGTCACTCAATGGTTTGAGAGGCTAATAAGCATACCCGCCCGCTACCCGTTCGACCAAGGACGGAGCTGAGGCGTGTGAGTGTGACCGTTCCTGCCTGGGCCGGGGTCTGGACGACGCAACAACCTGGCTTGGACTGCCGCGCTCGGAGTGCAGGGCAATGACTGACTCTGAGGCGCTCCAAGTGTTTACCCCTCGCCGTCGCCGGGCTAGGGCGTGGCCCGCGAAAAAGGGGTGGGGTGCCTGGTGGACATTCGTTGTCCCGGATTCGGGCTTTGGGCAGCCAGCCCATCCCAGACGAGGACGAGGGCGCTGGCCAGCCAAGGGGCCGCCCCCCATTCCAGTTGCATGCAGACCGGTCCAACTGTCCCGCAGAGACGACGAGGAGCAAACGGTGGCCACACGTAACCCCCCATTCCCCGCCGTCGACGCCGTCAGGCTTCCAGACGACTTGTAAGTGGGGTACAGCGGCGATCCACAGCCACTCAAGGCGTGACACTTCAGGGAAATGGACGCTGCACGCTGCAAGCCGGTGCATTGGTTTGCGACCGACCTTCCCGGACCAGGCCTGTTTAGATACAGCGCCGTCTCCGAAGGCCGCGGCGCTGTAGGTGTGTAGTAATTGACCCAGCCCAGCAATTACCACAGACAACAGGCACCCAGCCCAGCCCAGGCGGTGCAACCCACCACATTGATTGCCAGGTACATGCCAGCATCAACCCCACCACAACCAACTGTGCGATCTGTCGGTCCACCCTCTTCTTGTTATTGTTGCTGCCGCCCTGCCGTGCTGCCGCAGCCAAGCGGCTGACAGCTGTGACGGTCGTCGGATGCCAGCGTTGTCGGTTGACACTGTCCCTCATCCGCCCAGCGTCTCATCTTCTTTTCTTTGCAGTGTCAAAACGCTCTGCTGCCTCTAGGTCTTCGTTCGTGCACCACACCACACCCACGCAACCTGGAGCTAATGCATCTTGTTACTTGTCGAGCCTCAGTCCAACCAGCCAACAGTCTTATCACGTTCCGTTTTTCTCCATCTCTGACTGTCAACTGATTATAGCACGACTGCGCGTCAGCCTAGCCTGCAGAAGGCAACGACCCCAACACTCCACTGCTTGCTCCTTCCTGCTCCCCGCAGAGTAGTTTCTTTTTTTCCGAGACAGATCTCGATGATTGATGGACAAATTCCCACCCCGCATAAGAACACCCCTAGCACACGCAATCGTGAGTAAGTGCGTCGACATATGATACGCGTGCCGGGAGAGATGGCTGAGCCGGGGCGTTGAGGAACACCGGGCATGTTAGCATACGGCCTTTACAGCCAAAAAAACATCCCGCCTCACTCAGTTCTCTCTGCCTCAAGAACCTTGCTGCCACTGTGGTCCAACGCCTGAAACAAATACGGGCAGATAGGCCTATAGGGAGGGAGGCAATTCGCGTCTTCTTCCTTCGTCCTGCGCGATTTTTCCCACGGGCTTGATGAGAATCTTGGGAAGCTTTGCGCGGGAAATGATGGGGAGATGTCACCATCTCGATGTGATTCGAGACAGGTACACCATGCTAATGCCGCTGCTTCACATAGCCTCTACTGCTACTGCTGCGCCTCGCAAACCAAAACCGTTCTGTATTCTCCGACCAGAAACAGACAGGCAGATTCTTAGTGTCACCTCATCCCAACTGTTGGGGATTCGGGGCTTCAGTGAGAGGCTTTGTCTTTGCCCGGACAAAAAACTCCTCATGGCTCTCACATTTTACTCGCACACACGCGCAGGCATCGCCATGCAGCTCCCACGCAATTGGGAATTGGGATAGACATCGAGCCACGCGACAAAACGGAAAGCAGCGGGAAGGGGGCAGCAGCAAGATTCGGATTTGCGGGACAGCGGCTCTTCCGCAGCCTCCCTTCCCCTCCTTACATGCTTGTTGGGATGGATGTGGATGCGATGTCAGCCCGGAACAGGACCCAGTAAAAGGAGAGGCACACAACCACCGATGCCATGCCACGCCGTTAGTGAATGTGTGTACACGTTCTTGCCAGCTTCTCCTCAGCTGTTCTTCTTTGCGAAAACGCACGTTAGAATGGAAATTCCGCGGGCTTCGCCTACACGCCCTGATCCTTCCCCCAGCTCAGGTCAGATGCGGGCAAAAGCAACCTGCGCGCTCATATCTCAATGATGTCACTCGTTCCAAGACAATAAGGAGGAACACATCCGGAGGGACAGCCTCAGACTTTTCTTCAAGTTTTTGGTTCCACATGGGGACTGGCAGGGGTCCTGGTTGGTCACGCCAGCACTTACACTTACACACAGATCAGTGCGCGCAAGCCGGGGAGGTATATCCGCAACACCTAGACGTAGCGGACTGAGTCCAGGTCTCGGCCATAATGAAAACCGTAGCAGGTGCTACTTCGCTGGCAGAACGGGGAGGAGTAAATTGTGCGAGTGCTTCAAAGAAGCGCTTTGGAATCACGCATCTATAGAACTCTCAAAGGGTGACAAGTATCAAAGACACACCCCCATCTCCCCCGTGCTGATCGGCGACAGGCACACAACGTGGCACGGATTTCCAAGAGCGCGTGACCTCAAGAGGTTTTAAAACCCCCTTCCTTTTGACTCTTTTCGTCTATGCTGTTTTCCCCCCTATACTCGACAACTACGTAGGCAAATGGCGACCTCCGCCAGCCTTTTTACCCCGTGGGGGGAAGAAAAGGCGGGGGACAGACGCCCCATTCTTGCAGCAAGTCTAAAACTACTTAATGTCAGAGGGGGTACATGAGTCCATATCCAATCTACTATGAGAGAAAAAAATTGCTTTCTGATTTGACCGACCCCGTGGCATGGGAGGATGAGGGTATTGGCCAGCTCAGTGTGTCCCCCAAAACGCCATAGGGGGTGCGCGGCTCGAAGGGCAACACTCAGATGCAAGATGCGGTGTTCAGAAGCCCCGAGCCACTTCAGGAAGCAACCTCAGTGGTCGATGCTAGGAAACGTCAGCCCTGGTCTTCTCGATTCGTTGAAAAGGGACGAATGGGATTTGGTGGGCTTACTCCTCCCATATCCGGCCCTGCACGGCCTTCAACTCGTCGGCTGTCATTCGATGTCCTTTTGTGAAGTATCCTGCGAGGTTTTATTGTCAACTCTCCGAACTCCGCCGGACAGAGAACGGATGATCACCTACCAGCAGTAATCTTGGCGTCAATCTCCACCCTCGAGTCGGCGGGAATCCAAGATTCTGGGAGCTCAACTCGCTCATGGATGGGTATGCTATTGGTAACACCGTTAGAATCCTCCTTTCCGGGAACGGACGTCGAAGCGAAACAAGCTGGTTGCAACACTCACCCTTGGCCTACGATGGCATCGTGTTTCATGCTGGTTGAGCGAAGGGATGTCAGAACAACAGCGCCGGATGCTTGTATGGGATACGCCAGAGTGTGACTTACTTGCTCATGCTGAGCATCCTGTCAATTTTGGTGATACCCAACCAGTGTAGGATGTCAGGCATCAGGGCCTGAAAGCGCATGTCCTTGACACCGGCGATGTTTTCGGTCCGCTTGAAATAGTCCGACGCACGATCTTCCCCGCGTTTTCTGGCGTTGTATACCACTGCAGATCTCGGTTAGATGGGGGACACACTGTGCTCCGGGAAAAGGAGCGAGGGCGTGGGAGAGACGAGGGACAACGGGGCGCGCGACATACGGTACTAGGGTGGGATCAGCTTCACACAGTTCCTCGGAAACGGGATAGGGGTTCTCTTGTACCTTTGTTACTTCGCCGAGAGCACGACCCTCCTTGCGAAAGTAGATCACGACGCCGCTGCCGCCGTTTTGTGCCTCCTTGACAGCCTCCTCAATGCCGAAGATTAGGTAGGGTCTGCAAGTGCAAATGTCGGAGCCGAAGACATCGCTACCATTGCACTGCCGCCGAGGTCGTGTCAACGGGGTATCCGTTGAGAATATGGCTGGGCCAGAATCATACCTCGTCATGGATGCGCAACGCAAGCTTCTTCGAAGGGTCAGACATGTTCGCCGGGTCCCCGAAGACATAAACAGTCAAGCCACCTGCGGGTTGTCAGACCAAACACCAGGGTTACAGCGTGATGGGGGGGCAGGAGTCGCGCTCTCTTACCAATCGGCGGTAGGAACACTTTGATATCGCCGCGAGTGATCAACTGGACACTGCGTTAGCTACACTGAACACAACTGTGTTGCCCACCTCAACTGGGATTTCTCTTTTCGTGGCTTACCTCGGGGTACATTCCGCCGGTGTGCTCAAAGAGGGATCTCCTCAAAGTACCCTCATCGATACCAAATCGCTCAGCAACACCAGGCAGATACCATACTGGCTCGACAGCGAACTTGGTCACGGCCAGCTCGCCAGACGAGTTGGTGCAGACCTTGCCATCCGGCACAAGCCTTCCACTTCGTACACTCTCCTCGAGCTCGGAAAGCTTCATATGGGCTTTGGTCACGGCAATGGTTGGCCGGAGGTCCACTGCAAAATCGTTAGAATGAGGACCTCAGTCACTGCAGGAAGGACAGGAATGCGGCATGCCGTTCTCCGTCTCCATGATATCTTTGAACATCCAAGGGACCTGGTGTCCCCAGGGGTCCATAGCAACGATCTTCTTCCGGTCACCCCATTGGGGAAAGGGTCCGATGTTGACCGCGGGCTCGGCGTTGGTGAAATCGGGCCGGTGCTCGGCACTGAGCTCGTTGCTAGCTACGGCCAGTGCATAGTAGACGGAATAGGAGCCGCCATGGGCGCCGATGGCGTTCCGTCTCCGTATCGTAGAGGCTGTGCGCGAGACGGTAACGGGACCACGCTTCAGCGGATCCGGATGGCCCCATTCCATCGGCAGCGGCTTGATTCCAATCTGCTTCGGGTAGGTGGTTAAGATGATACGGGATGTGAAGCCTGACTGGGCATCAGCAGGCGTCGACAACGACAGCGGCGAGGCTGATGGCGGCGACTGTGAGCCTGCGTCGGCCGGCAGCATTGGCGGTGTCTTGGAGTAGCCAGCAACAAGGGGTGTCGCCGTCGCCGACCGGCTGGGTGCTCCATTCTCAGTCGTCTCATCCCCCTGGCTCTTCTCCAGCTTGCCGAGGCGCTGCGATACCGAGTCGAAGGCCGATAGCAGCTGCGTCTGGTTCAGGGCCATGGCCTTCAAGGCGCCGCGGACCTCATCCATATCCGCCATGGTGATTGTTTACTGTTTCTGGTGTAGCGAGCTGAGCAATACCACGTGCTACAGCACACGCCAGGAATGAGCGGTGTCGATAAGAAAGGGTACGCCGGGCAGCTGCTCACGGGATGTTTCTATCACTGAAAAAACTAGAGCAAGACGGAAGCAATAGCACGTTGGGATGACAACCGATGTTTTCGCCTGGTCAAGACAAAAGTGATAAGAGAAGAGAGAGAGGGACCAGTCTGTACACCGTCTTGTTGACCGTCTTGTATTCCCGGTGGTCGGAACGGGAAGCGACTGGCATTGTCCAGCTGATCGATTACAGGGGTGAGCTCGACACCACTGCACCGGCTCCTTCTCACCTGAAGTCCTGGGCGGCTCCACTCCGAGCGCCCTTCAATCGGATCAAGGCCGCGCCTGTTAGATCTTGGATTTTGGCTTCGACCGGTCGTCCACGTAGGTGTGCAGACGCGGTAGGAGCGATCCGGCTCTTTGATAGCCAAGGTGGAGACTCCGAGCTGGATGCGTTTGCTGTCCCGCGGGGCTGTTTGCGGCGGTGATTGCTGCCATTGGGTGTCGCGTTACAGATACCACGACCTACCGGCTTGACGCTCGCTCTGCTAATTATATAGGACAGCCAACGCCAGCATTTGGGTGTTTGTTGGCAGATCGAACCCCAAGGCTTTGTGAGCGTGTTCAGAGAGACTAAGACAGGACACATTAATGGGGCACCATGGCCAGTGCGCAACGGACTACGAATACATGTCTAGAAGGAAGGCAGTAATCTGTAGTTTCGAAGCTACTACGTAAGTTACCAGCTTAGTCATATCCTTGAGGCCTTCCTTCATTACCTAATGGAAGACCTCTTCCAATGGTAACGATGCCCCAACGATGTCAGCAATCTTTTGACCAGAGCCTCCGTCCATCCCGAAGATGTCTCCGTTCGTGGGGCGGATCGCTTCGGGCGCTAGCACTGGCAACCCCTGCATTGAGATTGAGAGCACGGGCCTCCGATGTGGCATTTGGTAAGGTGGGGCGGCCTGATTTCATTTCTTCGGACCTCTTCACCTTGTACACCTTGGCGGGGCAAACTTAACTGCCTTCTCAACATCGCGTGGGCTTGTTCGGGAGTAGAACCGTTTCAAGGCGATTCTCCTCAGGCCTTTCTCTTGCGTATTTACCCGTTGCTCCCGTTGTGCGCACGCAACTTGACCACCCAAGTTGCCCCAATCGTCTCACCTTTTTGTCGCTTTTCGAAACTATCACTATCCTCTTGCGCCAAGCGCTCTGACTGCTTCTCCATCATGGGTAAGCGGAAGAAGAGTTCCCGAAAGCCCCAAGGGCCTAGGAAGGTACGGCATTTGTACACTGGGCACGATACGCCTGATAATGTGCGTCTCTGCGAGAAGCGCAGCTGACCAAAATTTACCGGTAGAATGAGCCGCTTGCCACAGTTTTTACATGTCTGTTTTGTAATCACGAGCGGTCAGTTTCGGTGAAGCTAGACAAGAAGGCCGGCGTTGGCCAGCTCGACTGTAAGATCTGCGGCCAGAAGTTCCAGTGCGGAATCAACTGTAAGAATATACTACTCCAACGCCACTTGCTGCGGAGTGGTTTGGGACTAATGCGTGTTGGCAGATCTGTCAGCGGCCGTTGATGTGTACAGCGAGTGGGTTGATGCTGCTGGTAAGGAGTTCATGAAGATCCTGCCCCAATATCGTTACTGACTCTAGCAGATGCTGTAGCCCACGAGGGCGGCGGGGGTGATGAGAATTTGCACCGCCCATCTGGCCAAGGCCGATTAGGTAGTGGGCGACCAGGGGCTTCAAAAGGCAAGGCAGATGCGTACGATGATGAGGATGATAGAGAAGGTTACGAGGAAGATGTCGTGGCTGACGACGACGATTACGAGTGAGACGGCTAGCTTCGAGCACATGGTATTCAGGGGTAGCGAACCCAAGACTATCTGGACCCCAAACAACCAGTGGAACACAAATTCATCTTCTGCGAGGACCAAATTCTCAATGAATTGTTGCTTCATAATTGGGTATTGAAGGGCACGCTACGCATCTGTGACGATACTACCAGCCCCTAAACTCAAGAAACCGTGTGACTCTTCACCTGGTATAGTACCGGTCACCAAAGTCACCGAGACCAGGGATAATATAGCTATACGAGATTAGCAGAGTACCATCAGCAAGACACAATGTACGCACTTCTTCTTATCGAGGCCTTGGTCGACGAATGCGGTTACTACGCGGAGTTTGGGGAACTTGGTGGCAAAGTTCTTAATGCCCTCTGGGCTAGCAATCAGGTTGAGGAACAGGATGCGGTCCTCGGGGACTCCTCGAGACATCAACACCTCTACTGCCATGATGGCAGAACCTCCCGTTGCAAACATGGGATCGAGCAGAAGAACCCATCGATCGGCAATATCCTCCGGGAGCTTGTCGTAGAAGAGCTTGGGCTGCGCTGTCTCTTCGTCCCGCTGGATCAGGATCTTGCCGATTCTGACTGAGCGGCAGCAGTCTCTAAGGCCCTGCTCCATCGCCTCACCGGCGCGCATGATCGAAACGCCACAAATCTTTCCCTGGAACAATAGACCATCGTATGGGCGCCCGACTGGCGTCGTTACGGTGTGCTCGATTGTTGGGAGGTGGTTGAGACCTTCCTCTACCAGGAGGCGGATGATACGGTTAGAATAGAAGATAAAGTCTCCGCGGTCTGTATCCTTGTTGCGGATGATCCTATCAAACAGTATGAGCCCTAGACAGTTCCGAGTTAAACAAGCGGGAAGGAAGAACAGGGGGCGGCGCACGAGAGCAAAGCGATCAGCTGAGGCGTCTGAGGAAGAACAGTGACGGTCTCGAACTCGACGGGTGTCGAGACGGTGGCAGCGGGTTTCTGGCTCTCGGAGCGATAGTCGGGACCTACTGGGCGCGTAGGGGCGACCTTGGCCTTCCCGGTAGGTGTTGCCATGACTGAGGTGTCGGTGTAAGACCGTCGGTGCTAAGATACTTGATTGGGTGGGTTGGAATTAGCCAGTCGTTATTTTTGGAGTTTTGGATAACTGAATAACATAATCTTGGATTGGTTTGCAGCAGGTACAGGAAGAGGTTGGGTACTCAGGTGGGCGGGGTGGTTCAAGATAGGAGACAGCGGACGCGAACCTGCGATGGGGGAGTGAATGGAGAGCCGATACGCCCCCTCATTGTGGGATACAGAGGGTTGAGGTTTCCCCCCTCAGCTACAGACACCGAAAATGTTCTTACCTGGATTGATGTCCCTTAACCGTCAATGAACCTCAAGTTGACCGGCAGACTTTGTCCAGGAGGAAAAAAGTTATCAGGAAAAAAAATACTTGATGAGAATCCCAGGGCAGAACCTCGTTGCTTCATCTGAACCCCACATGCAGCCAGCCTAGCCACTGTTGAACTCCGCAGCTAGGCGAACTCCACCTCCCGCGCTTGTTCTCGACGGTTGACGCACTGGCCACAACCTGCAGGGGTCGCCGGGCAATTGCAGGTGGGGCCCGGGAGGTGGCCTGGGTGATGCCAAAACATTGAACTCGTGGATCGCATCGCAACATCGTATTACCCGCACCGCGCTGCGCTTCCATCTTTGTTCTTCGTTTACTCGCGGCCACAAGAAAGGATCCCTTTATTTTAAAAGGCCCATACCCGTCACTTTCCCGGCAACAACGGCTGCTCCCACCTAGTTCGGTCGTTTGCGACTGGCCCCATATACAACTCCCCCGCCCTCTCGCGACAAATCTACCCCTGTGACCGCGACCACCCAACACACGATGCAATTCTAGCCCCATTGCTCGAAACCCCCTAGAAATAACCTCATTTGTTGCCGCGGTCACTCGACGACCGACGCGCTGGCTTCCAGCTCGCAACAATGAGCGACTACGACTTCCCACCAAAGAAGCGGGTTACTACCTATGGCAAGGCCGCGAGGAGGAGGCTGCAGCCTACGGGCAACGATTCGACCACCGAGGTCTCCGCCTCAAGTGTTGCTTCGACATCACACTCTGTCTCGCCTGAACCCCGGCCTCGGTCTCTCCCTTCGACTACCACAGCCAAAACCAAAACGAAACTCTTGTTGAGCAGTGGCAGCAGTGTCATCAAACGCGCGCGGCCTGCTCAGAAGGCTATAAAAGAGTCCAGTAGCCAGCCGCTTCCTTCCAGCATGAGTGTTGGGGATGGCCGGCAGGGCGATGAGGACGCTGGATTAAAAAAGCTGAAGCTCACGCGAACATTCTCGGACAAAAATGATATCACAGTTGATCCGTACGCGATACCCGATTCGCCGCCCCCAAGGTCGCGGCCTGCAATAAAAAAAGCACCTCCAACTATTGCAGAGGATGAAATAACACCAAAGCCGACACGAGTTGCGAAACCTGTCGCTGCCACTCGCATCCTGGCAACCCCGGGTAAGGATGTGGTGATGCAGGATGCCAATACGCCAGAATTACTGTTTTCTGCAAAAACGTCGAGGACCTTGGACAGGCTGAGTGTCAGTGGCGACACCCCCCCCAAACCGAGGCAAGAGATTCCCCTACGTCTGTCTCGGGAACCAGCGATATTGGCTCCTCCTGTCAGCAGAAAACGGCAGTCCCCACCTCGGTCCTCATCTAGGCCACGGAGCGCGGTGAATCCGGGGCCACGGAAGAAACGGTTGATAGACGCGCTGGCAGAGCAAGCAGAGGTAGAAGAGTGCGAGGAGGAGGAGGATGAACAGGCGAAGGAGTCCCAGCCGTTGCCCCAGAAGTCCGAGACACCAACAAGGGAACGACCAATGCTCGAGTTAACATTCCGAGATGCAAGCCCGCCACCTGCAACTTCGCATGCAACGAGAAATGTCCCGCTTCCCACTGCAGCGGCGAAGAAAGCCGGTCCCAGGTTCACATACAGCGAGAGGAGAACCATGTTGCAGGAAGAAGATCTCTTGCTGAGCGGCATGGGGCTAGGTGGAATTGAGGAAGAGCCGACAAATGGGGCAATGTTCAATTTTGGTCGTTTACCTCCGGCTTCCACGATCAGCAAGTTTTCGTTCCTGGATGAAGATGATGAGACGGTGAATACCGGCGCAGTTCGAAGCCTTCACGAGCTGCGGCAGGCTGGTGCTAACAGCCGGTTTGCCGATGAGATGGACGATATGATGGACCGAATTGGTTCTCCTTCGGTGAAGACCTCTTCGTTGAGAAGAGGCGCCCTGCTGGAATTAGCCCAAAAGTTGAACAACCAGGAATTTCGTCGACAATTTCGCAACCACGGCGACGATGGAAACCTGTTCAAGTCGGTCGGAGAGGAGACTGACACTATTTCCGGTTATTCCATCCTTGCGATTTTCGTGACTTTGCTCGCCGCCTCGTCATCGGCGCACCTCGTCCAGCAGCTTCGTACTAATAACTTCGCCGCTCTGCTCGCCCGGTTGCTCAGGGAGCCGACCGACATTGTCCCCCTAGCAAAGGACAGGAAACAAAACGCATCCAGGAATGCCCAGACTACACTGAGCAGTATCAAATCCTCGTTACTGGCGCTGCCAATTTGGGAACCCTGCTTTCCGACATCCTTATCACCGCGGACCCTCGCATTGAAATGTTTGGATTTGATTATGTTGCAGCCAGGCCACTCGTCGGGTGAGACGGAAATCTTCTCGCCCGCCGTCACTGATGTCTTGTTCTCGGTTCTCTCTACGGCGGCGTCAAGCGAAGCCTATTGGGGCTTTCCCGATCAACGGGAGTCGACAGATCTCTATCTCGCGCTGTACATGCTGGAAGGCAAGTCTATCAGCGCGATGCAGTCGACTCTGGGCCCAAGGTGGACGCGCCAGTATGTACCGATTGCCGTCAACATTTTGGAGAAGGCACTGCGCCGACCGATAGACAAGTTTAGCAAGCCAGAAAACCTCGCCCTACGCCTTGCACTTAACACGACTAACAACAATTTGGATGCAGCCCGTATGTTTTCCGACCAGGGCTTGCTTCAAAAACTTGCGGTGTCTGCTTGTGATGCGTTCGATGCCGTACTTAACTCCATGAATGCAGACGCATTCTTGAAAGACGTTTATGAGTCTCTTATCATGATGCTGGGAGTCATGGTCAACTTTATTGTCTACTACCCGCCGGCCTCGCATGTTCTCGGCCGGAGTGCCGAGGAAGGGGGAAGCGCCGGACCGACTCTGGATCGGCTGATTCGAGTATTTGCCGAAAACCATTCGAAGACGTCAGATGTAAGTGCAGTATTTAAATAAATGTTCGTTGTGTCTGTGTCATCTTTTGCTGACCGCAACGCCAGGCCGATTCAATAGAGAAGTCGCAGCTCAACGTAGCGCTAGGCTACCTGTCGATTCTCCTTGGCTATCTCTCCACGTATGAGCCGATTCGGGAGAGATTTCTCCTGGTGCACCCCAAAAAGACGATGCAACCGTTGATAGACTCAATCAACGAGTTTATTGCTGTCAACCACAAGGCAGCCGAGGCTGAGCAATCCCAGTTCGGGGCGACCACGCGGCTACAGAATTTACTCACTATGCTCCAGGGTTAGGTAGCCTGTTGAGTAGCGATGGGCGGGGCGATTCTACGGGGGAAAAGAAGTCAAAGGACTAGGAAATGGATTGTTGCATAGGAGTATTGGAACATGGGAGTATGGCCTGGATGAGGCACTTTGAACCGCATCGGAGCATCTTGGAATTTTGGAATTGTGCTGAACGGGAATGAAGACAAGAAACACGCATTGAAGCCGTGGCCCGGGGATCTAACGGAGGAAGGATCGTCACTTATTTTATCTGGCTTTATAAATAGTTGAGATCGAACGATACCCCGGTTGAGACGTCATCATTCAATCTTCCGGATGAGTTCTGTAGTATATTGGCGGCTGACGAAAGGCTGCCGCGGGACTGCTTTGGTGGGCTGATGGAGAGTCGCTAACGAGAGCGCCTGCTCTTTGAAGCACCAGTACATTCGCTGGTAACATGAAATCGCATGGAATCATACATCGCCTTGAGCCTTGCGTTGATGGTGTTTTTTGCCGGAGCTACAGACTCATGCAACACGTTGGAGCCGCAACGGGGGTCTTTCTGGAGAGAGTTCCTAGCGTCTTCGGATCCGTTGAATCAAGGCAGCCCCACCGTCCAACCGGCCAGCCGCGTCCCCACCAAGCTAAAGCGAATAAGTCGCCCCCTTTGCTTAGACGACAAAACTCCAGAACATTATATGTCAATAAATAGGAATGGAAATGATCTGGGGTTGAAAAGATGCATGTGAGATATTAAGTTAGAGGTCAGCCAAGAAACCACTCGGAGTTGGATCTCTGCGTTCGGGCCTTTTCCCCTTAGTTCTCCATAGTTCACCACGCCTCACCAATTCTTCCAGTTGCCACTACTTTTCTTCCCGCACAGGCACAGGCATTGACTTACCCCGCCAAGCCAGGTCGCCTCACCCTGCGCTTTTACGTTTCTTCCAACAAAAGGAAGGCGTTGTTCTGCAGGAAGAGGGTTTGCTTCAATCTGCAACCTTTCCTAATCTCCATTCTCACGCGTCGCGCATTTTGCACAGGCAGCTGCCATCCGTCATCCTCGCGGTTTCCAGAAAGGTCGCCGACGGTCGGATCGCACCACTCCCCCCACCCATCCCCCGCACGCCGCGACGTTGGTCTTAACATAACTTTAAATGCCCTCCCCGCCAACAAAGCAGCGCAAGATCGCTATCGTTGGCTCTCGGTCGGTCGGTATGTAGCTCTGTCTTACCATGGCTCAATCACCTCACTGCCGGGTGCTGTGAAAAGGACTCACACACATGAAACCACACAAGATGTGAGAGGTTCATTCATAGATCAAAGCTAACTAACGCGGGGGTCAACTCATTGCAGGCAAGTCCTCGCTTGCTGTCCGATATGTCGACGGCCACTTCGTAGAGAGCTACTATCCCACAATCGAGAACACCTTCAGCAAGGAGATCCGCTACAAGAACCAGGACTTCTCAACCGAGATCGTCGACACAGCCGGCCAGGTACGTTGTGACCTTATCATGCTCCATGAGATTGTTGTTTACACATCACTAACATCACCAACAGGATGAGTACAGCATCCTGAACTCCAAGCACTTCATTGGCATCCACGGGTACATGCTTGTGTACTCCGTCTCATCGCTCCCCTCTTTCGAGATGGTCCAAGTCATTCGTGACAAGATCCTCAACCACCTTGTTAGTCCACCGTCCCTTCCACTCTCACGTTTCGCTTGGTTCCAGACTCACACTCTCCAGGGCACTGAATCAGTCCCTATCTGCATCGTTGGCAACAAGTGCGATCTTCGGCCCGAGCAACGCCAAGTCACACCCGAGGAGGGGAAAGCCTTAGCCGCAAAGTACAACTGTGCCTCGACCGAAGCTAGTGCCCGGTACGGAGAGAATGTTTCTAAGGCTTTTGAGCTGCTCATCGGCGAGATTGAGAAATCACAGAACCCGAACGAACCGGCTGCTGGTGGAAAGTGTGTCCTCATGTGAGGACGAAGCACATTAATGGATTCGATTCAGCTGAGAGCGATGGGTGAGAGGGACTGAAATGAAACAGGATGAGTTTTACCCGATCACTTTTCTTATTAGGACCGGTTTTTTTTTTCGGTCCAACTATATGTATCTAGGCGGAATGCAGGCACCTGGGGGGTGTTTTTGTTTTCACACACTCCAGCGTCGTTGTCTGCGGCGAGGATTTTGAGCTTGTTCGCTCAAGGGACGTTTGTGGCCTGCGCATCATAATGAATATGGGATGCAACACATAGACTGTTCACACAGGAATAGAAGCAACATCAAAACGCCCGCCGGCTTCTCTAGCAAAGTACACTGAACTAAAAGCAACCGCCTCCTGTCTGTCTAGAATTCTAGGGAATTGGCCTTCGTCAAGAGAAGAGCCCTTGCCGATTCGTGTCAAACCCCCCCCAGGCAGCCCGTCTCCGATTTGAGAATACTCGGTCCTTTACCGGACAGGAATCTCCTTCGTTGCATCCTTTCCGTCCTTTGCATCCTTTTTCGCTGGCTGGATTGGGAAAGGGATGAAGTCGGGAGCCCCAGGCAGGTACTGTACTGGTCAGCGGCTGGATAAAAACGAACACATGTTTTCTGTTTGTTCAAGAGGCAACGGGTATCACTAGGGGTCGACTTACCTTGCGCAGTGGTTCGGGGATTTTAACACCCTAGACAGAGTTAGCCAAACGGTAGTATTGTGAGGGCATCTCCGAAACTCACATCTTCAGTCTGAAAGTTCTCAAGAATAGCACAAATTGTCCGAGTGGTGGCAGTGAGGGTGGAGTTGAGAGCATGGACGTATGTCTTCTTCACATCTGTCTGCTTCTTCTGACCATATCTGATCTCAAGATCTCTGCTCTGGTAGTCCGTGCAGTTGCTGCAGCTGACAAGCTCTTTGAATTCTCCTTGGTGCTATTCGACAAGTTAGACTCTAATCCAGGAAACGGCAGCGGATTGAACACTAAAAAATAACATACAGGGAACCAAGCCTCAAGATCAAGCTTCTTTGAGGCGGCGTTGTCTGTCGTGAAATCAGCCAGGGCCCCGAAAAACTGCGGAATAACTCTCAGGAAATACATACTCAGTGCGCCGGAGACGATGGCCACTACACGGTGAGGGATGCCGAGCGACTTGTAAAAGTCTTCAGAGTTCGCAATCATGGACTCGAACATTTCCCAAGACCTGAAATCGTGTGAGCTTGTTTCCACCCCAAATGTCAACCACAAACTAACTTCTCGGGCTCTGTCAAGCAAAATTGCTCGACCTTTGTGAATTCGTGGACACGAAAGATGCCCCAGACGTCTCTCCCATGCTATATTCGGTTAGACACTAAAAATTGAACAGGAATGCTTGGAGGGAACTTACAGCGCCCGCCTCCTTGCGGAAGCATGTAGAGTAGCCCGCGTATCTGTGCAAAGTTAGACGGCGAGAAGATAGTATACGACCCGAATAGTGTACTCACTGCAAAGGTAGGTCACGAGGCTGCAGCCATTCGTCGCTGTGGTAGGCGCTAATAGGCTGCTCCGAGGTCTGAATAGTGTCAATGTTACTATCCCTGCATCTCAACGGGGTTTAGGGTTGGGAGAGAACTACATACGGCAATGAGATACTTATCTGCCTGATCTCCGGTAACCTTGTACAGTTCCTCATCGAATCTGAATAAAGATTAGTGGTCTTTCCCCGACAACCAGAGTGTGTCATTGCTGCTTACTCGGAGAGCTGCGCAGTCTTCGCCATCTGTTCCCTAAGCATGAGCTGAGGAGTCTGCAGCGGGGTGAAACCCCTATCAGACAAAAACTCAAGGCCGTAGTTGATGCAAGCCCTAGCTTAGCCGTTAGCAGGTAGGTGACACAGTATCAAGACGGGAAGGTCATACTGGTTGAGAAAGACGCCCCATTTCTTCAAGAAGTATCCTCGGTGACCCACTACCTTGACACCTCTTTCAGGGTCGTAGCCATCCAGCCTGGATAGAACCTCGTGGTCTATTTGCGACTTTGTTTTAGTAATGTGCAAAGAGACAGAACTATACATGCGAACTCACGAGAGAGAACATCGCGCTTTTCGAAAGTGACCCCCTCGGGAGCCCAGATTCGCTCGACTGTGTTGTTGTCCTACAATTGGATTAGTGACTTGAGCGCACCCGATCTGTCATTCCTCCACTAACCTCATTGTTGGAGATGGGGACGGACGCATGAACGAAGTTGCCGATGGTCTTGACTTTGATCTGTTCAGGGGTTCGTTAACAGCTGAACAGAAGACAGGGGCTTATATGCAAGTTCATACCTTCAGGAGCTTCTCCTTCTCTGCGGCAGAAGCAAGGAGATCCTTCTTTTCCTTCTCCAGCTCGGCTGCATAAGATCAACATTCCTGCCGCCCAGAAGGTCCACGATTGGGCTTCCTAACCTTTCTTCTGCATGAGATCGGTAACGTCCTCCTTTGCCTTCTTCTTCGGGCCAATTTGCTTCTGGACTTCGTTCATCTTGGCGTTGATCTGGGTGGCCGAGTATGCGGCTGTGACGAGGGGGGTGGCTGTCAGTACCTCGTCAGGGTGCGAGCTCTAGGAGCAAGGCTCACTCTTGCGATGGTCCTCCCACATGGCAATCACCTCATCGACAACCTCAACTGAGGCAAATCGTTTGCGCTGGCTCTCCTTGATCAATTCAGGGTTGCCGCCGCGCTCGGCAACTGTTCAACACATAGATTAGCATATTGGGTCTAGGCCAATGGAGGGGTCCAGCCCAACCCTCCCCCGCGACAGGGCGTACGGAATATCCGTTGCAGCAAGCGCAAAATAGAAAATGGGGAAAGCTCACTGAAATCGTTTACGTCGAGCATATTGGCGACTACTTGGCAGGATTCAAAGGTGTTTGTGGAGATAATGGGCACAGGGACTTGGTAAGAGAGAGGGTCGGGGGTTGGAAGGCGTCGCGACCAGATGGCGGGGCAGATAGGTATTTTCTTGGAGGGGTTCGAATTGAGCGCCAGGGTCTTGCGGAAATTACAGATAGTCGGATAACCCCAATTTGTACATATATGACCGGGGTGACTCAGTTTGGGAGTCACAACCCCACACAACCTGCTTCAATTACCCGTCTTCAACACCCAAGACCGTTATGGCCATCTCTTGGTGCAAAACGACAGTCTTTCTAGCGTTTTGTTTTCCCACAAACCATAGGGAAGCCCAATCCGGATACCGGTTTATTGCTGGTACAGACTTGAACCAACCGCTGCAAGCGCCGAGCCCCGTTCCTTTCTTTCCATGCGTTGTAATACATCTGTTCGATTCCCTTAGACCCAAGCCCCTAAACCCCAAACAAAATGACTACACCAAAAGATGAAATACCACCACTACCAAACACCTTGGATAGCTAGAGTTAATCCGCCCACCTACAGAGGCGTACCCATTCCGTCCCGCGTTCATTCCATCATGACGTCGTCAAAAATAAGCAACGAAGCACTCTGCTCAAAACACAAACATCTCAGTCGTCTGTCCCCTCTCTGCCATGACATCTGTGACCACAATTCGGCTGCCCGTCTCATCCTGTCTCATCCTGATCTCATCCATCAGTTCAAGAATCTTGTCATTCCCACGAGCTTCTCCCGTGGCGCCCTTCTCGCCCCCTTCCACTCCCGAGATGAATAGCTTCACCCAATCCGCCCAGACCTCATCGACTGTCTCAATACCTGCAACGAATAGCGGTAACGGCCACATCATCGATGGAAGCTCTCGTACGTGCAACTTTCGTCCCTCCGACCTGCGGAGAATGAGCGCGATCTGGAGGATGGACTCTACGGCCGCCGTGGATGTCTCATCGGTGCGTACGTCTAGCCGAATGAGACGGGACCAGAGGATCTTGGTTGTCATGAACGCCGCGTATGCCGTCAGCCAATGCAAACTAACTCGGCTGAGCTTTCCGTTGCTAGAGTGGGGTGGGGTTGGTGGTGCCCGAGGCCGCATGCCGGAGTCTGGAGGAGAGAAGGACGGCATGCCATGCATTGGGCCCTGGCGGAGAACCTCAGCAGACGGGTTGATAGCCACGGCGAGGTCGAAGTCGGCCTCAACTCGCTGCAGCTCGTCGTCAACGGTACGTTTCACGACCGCAAGCTCCTCCCAGCTTGCCATGTCCTCCCCGGAAGTCATGCTCTGGTTGCGCCGCAGCGCGCGATAGCGGAGGATGCTGGTGAGGAGGCGGAATGTCTCGTGCAGATGCAAGGCTGCGGGGATCCTTTCGACATCCTCTGCGAGCCTCTCCTGGGGGTAATCACGCCCAAACATGTCAAGGTAGAAGTTATGTGACCTCTCGAGGATGAGGTGATAATCGGATCGGCCGGTCAGTACATCCAAGAGTGTGGGGAACTGAAGATAATCGCTGCTGAAAATACTGATACGGATTTGGAGATAGCATGCCCACAACAAGAGCTTGCTCGCAAAGGCAGACAAGTTGAGGCTGCCTGAATGTTTGGCCAACCACCTCGTCATGCGCTCAAGTCTGTTGCTCGCTGCCTTGAGGTTCCCACCTAGTACGTCGTAACGATTAAGAAAGAATGATGTTGAAATGATAACCTCGGCTACGTTCGTCACCGGCATCAGGGATCTGATCTCGAGGGTTGGGTCTGGCATGTTGAATAGCTTCTCAATCTGCTCGGATGATTGAGAATACCAGGCCGCAACGGCGGGGTCGACCGGGTTAGGAGAAGTATGTTTTGCTGTCCAGGCTAGTACCGCGAGTCGCACCGGGCAGTGAGGGGAGCATTTCTGCACGAACTCGGCCACGAACCTGTTAAAGGACCACCTCGCATCCTGCTCATTGATGAAGTCGTCTTGCGCAGAATGTAGGTAGCCGTATAGCTCCGCCCCATCGATAAGCTCCTGCGAAGCCAAAGCTGGTCCTCCCGGAGTTGCCACCACCCCTCCATCCTTTCTCGTACGCTTGCGGCGCCTGGGGATCCATTCCTTCGGGGCTTCCCGGTTCTGACCGCCAAGGGATGAGGTCGAACCCTCGCTATCGGAGATGGAGTAGGGCTGGGAGGCTGGTGTAGGTGGGAGGAAGGAGTCGAACACGGGTGGGAGGCTTATGGGGGCAGGGACACCGACATCCACCCGCGGCATGAAGTCACGACCAAGATCTGGGTCGATGGCGTTGAAGTCGAATGGGCCCCATATTCCATTGAACTGGCCCGGGTCAATGGATGGGATCGTCCCGCTGAGGGTGGAAGGGGGCGCGAGGTGCAGCGTTGAGGACTCCGAGGCATACGACGTTGTCGGCTGGGAGAAGGAGAAGGAGCTGAACTGGGGCTGAAAGTTCCCCGTGTAGGGATCGTTTCGGACGCCGTACGTTCCCAGGTATGGAGGGTTGGGTATAGATGTCTGCTGCTTAGGGGGTACCACCGGCTCCCGTTTCGCTGCGGGTTTGTTGTCTACGAGCTTTTGGCCGTTGGGGGTCGAGACGCGGATCCGGAGATTGGTGTCGAAGGAGCTGTGGCACGTAATGTTCATCCGAGAACAGTTCTGGCATGGATTTCCTCCGTGACAGCGGACCTTCCTCTTGCGGCACGTCAAGCAGCCTGGTAGCAGATGACCACGTCAGTTTGTGCCTTTGGGGAAGACAGAAAGATGGGCGGTGGGGACTAACCGTGAAAAGTTCGTTTGAGTTGCTCGGCCATGATTGAGAGTCGGACACTTATATGAGGTATGTAATGGATATCGTCACGCAACGCAGCACGTCAATCACGTCTTCTTCGCTTTCAGCCCTGCCAAGCCAAACGCCAGTTGGGAATGGGTCAATAAACCGGTGGGAAAAGCGGCTCATTATAAAATAGGAGTGAGTTACGCCCGTACTTAATCCCGGGACGCAGGTGAGTAGCAGTTCTGCCACCAGAGCTGCCGCCACATAACCGCGTTTCGGGGCAAGACCCCAGACGCCTGGTACCCTCACCCTCGCCGCGTAGGTACCATGTACGATGACGGAGGCAGGATCAATAAGAAGAAATGACCCTTGAAGAATACATCTGCACACATCTGCATCTGTACGAAGCGTGGATATCGTCACTCGTGGAGCTGGCGATTAGCTCAGCAACATCCCAAGGCTCGAACGCCCCCTTCTCGGGACCTATCCCAGCGCCGGACATCTCTCCTCCCACATCAATCTCCCCGCACTCGATATCTCTGCGCCCTTCCTTTCGGCGTTTAACGGGATTCCCCATGACTGACACGGTTGAGGGTTGTGGGCCTGTCGGCCCAATCTTCCGCCTACCAAGTTCGGATGGCGCAGTTGACTAATCATGGGGCTACTGCCATGTCGAAAGTACCTCTCCTTATTTTCGGACATCCCTATGGATACGCGGCAGCAGAACAACCAGGGATTCAGGCTTCAGTGCCCGCTAACTTGAGTGTTCTCGGAACTCCCTAACTCCGCAATCTTCTGTCCACTAACCGACCAGGTTTCCAAACCGGCGGGAGAGATACCATTGCTGTGTTGCTCACTTGCTTGGTACCTGGGAAAAGAGCTCACTTTAGCTCCGGGGTATGGCCGTTGATTGAAAGTCCTCCTGCGCGTCCCGTATTCCTATGTCCAATACATTTTACAAAGCAGGCCCTTGTAGATAGACTCTCCTCGTCTCGCCGGTTTCCCAATCGTTGACCAAGGTGGACACCGCAGGGGTCTGGTTTGGTTTCTATATTCGGAACCTGTGACCCTCGATACACCTCAGGAGAGGGGGTGTATTACACAATCATGAGGAATTAGGGCGGTCAGGGCGAGCGAAAAGCCGAGTCAAACGGGCATCACAGGTGTGGTTCTGGAAGGTGAGGACTTCTTCGAAGTGGTAGTCAAGTTTCTGAGTAAGCGCGCAGGAGTCTATCATATTCCTACCAAAGTTTAGGCTCAGCAGGCGTATTGTTCTTTAGGAAGTCTCGAAGGAACCGCCAAGAAGGCACCTGGAGCGTGCAGCGTGCATCAATTCAGCCGTGATACAACACGAGGGAGTACTTGTACTCAGAGGCGATCCTGGAGCCGCTGAGGACTTAGTACGGCACTCGAGAATAACCTTAAACCGCCCCGTCATGCAGCCTATGACATATGCCAAGAAATATCCTTCTCCGCACCCAGCAGATAGCTGAGTCGTGGAATAGTGTATGGGACGGGACCCCTCGGCAAAGCCCCGCAACCCTTTGTATTTTTGTTTTGTCGCGCGCCGCGGCTTCTTTCCAGGTTCTTTTGACGAGAGAACCAGGCAGCACGCCGCGCAGGTAAACTGTGGCAAGAGCGGTCAGCAGCGCAGTCGTACTTCTGGGTGCCGATCAGGAGACCCTGTGTACTGTGGTTTCGTGCCAAAATAAAATACACCCTGTCAGGTATCTCTGAACTTGCTCCTCAGGAGGTTTTTCCGGCGTCACGGGCACCTTTCTGCCCTGTGCGGCCCTGGCGGAATCCCCTGTTTCTACCAGCCCAGGCCCATTTTTTAACCCATCATACCAAAGTACTGTGTACAGCAGTTCTGTGGGCTCCGTCCGGTGTCAGGGACCGAGTCGGCCAAATGTCGAATTGCAGCAAACAGGGTCAGTGGTGAGTCCTGCTCCCCAGCACGTCGGTTCGGAGCCGAGCACGGCGGGAGATCGCCATTGGCCTTGCTCGAATTGGCGCTCAGCCCCTTGAAAGACAAGCTTTGTTATGCCTGAAATAAATGCCAGGATCAGATGTGGAGCTCGGGGTCGAGATTGCGGTTGTCGAGTCCCTTGGGACGGGGTAATCGGATGGGGCAGCGTGAGGGCATCCCGCCCTTTCTGTGGCGGAGCCATCACTATACGGCCACTGCGTTAGCGAGCTATGTCGGCGTCTCACAGCCCTGATTGACAACGTCGCCGGGAAATCGCCGCGCTGAGCATGCGTTAGAAAGCTAGCCCGGGGCATCACCAGCGGCGACAGAGAGGCCGCGCGTCGGAGATAAGTTGTTGTGAGTGGCTGATGCGTTCCGTGTTCCGTGTCTCAAAGGACCCGGGGACCTTGATGGACCACTATCTGGTCTGAGCCATGAGGCTATTTCGAACTGGCCGACAAGGTGCTGACGCAAGCATTCGTTAAAGCATGGATGTGACAGATCCGTGGGCAGCACGAGGAGGACTTTCTGACCCCTTCTGGAGCTTCTCAGCTGCAATGTCAATTGGCCCTCAACGGTCGCGATTTGATGCGCACATGCCTGTCACCTCTTTCTTGGTCCCTGTGTAATCCGGACGGCGTGGCCGCTGTAAGTCAACATTTTGGGCGGGAAAGTCTGCCCCGCCATTTGGGGGCGTGCTGGGACGGTTGCCTTTGGTATTTGATAAGTGCAAAGAAGGATGCCCACCAGCCTCACATACATGCTCGGCGGTTCGGGATGCGTAGGGTTGATATGAGTTGCGCTCACCAGCGTGGCTGATGGCCCCCTTTCGTGGTCTTCTCGCCATGACTTCCTGCTTTGGCAAGAAGCGGGTCGTCGATTCGTCGATTGACAGCCTCTACCCTCTGTCTTGCAGCATGGACGGCAAGCCCATCAGCACTAACGGGAATAGGATGCAATGCAGGGTTCTCACCGTCGAAAGGACTCATCCGTTCCCACGTGAAGCAGCTCACATTAGTCGTGCAGCCCTGCAGGGGACTTCAAGGACCTTGCCGTCAGAGGGGGGTATGGTCCGGTAAGGCTTCGTGATAGTATCGTCGCTGACACCTCAGCATTACTGAACTCGGGCTCCCAAGTGGCCCTCCAGGCGGGAGCAATGACGTCGATATCGGATGTCAAACGTCAAATAAGCGACGCCGGATGAAACCGTGAGCTCGAGTATTGTTATTGGAGTTTCATCAACAGCTCGAAAACAGCAACCTTACTGAGAATGGTAGGAATGCCTAAGCTCACCACAGTAGCGAATTAAAAACCGCTTGGTGTAGTGTAGGTCAGCTCTCGCCTCAACTGTGGTTTGGCAACGGCTCTGGGAAGCTTTGTGGCAGCTGTGACCCGACGCCGTGGGAAGGCATGGATTGGAAGGCAAGGTGGAATGAATGCCAAGACTCAAGTGCCGTGATGGGATGGGATTCTGAGAGACAAATAACGGCTAGCTGTTTCGGGAAAAGCGCGCCCCGTGGCCGGCGCTGAGCTCGCCTTCTCAATGGTGGGCAGCTCGCAAAGCTACAACGACGGTGTTACTGTCGGTCTTTTTCTCACAAAGAGGTAAGAGTTGCTTTACAGTGCCGCATCGTCTGGCGTTCTTAAAAAATGGGGCGCCTGTAGCCTCGAAAGGAGGCTGAAAACACGTTCTCTATATCCTCCAAGACTGGTCGTGGTCGCGAAAAGGCAAAGAGCAGAACGCCGTGTACCTCCAAGGAGCTACTCCTTCTTTGGTGCAAGAGCTCGTCTAACTGCAGGCTTGCTTAGGCTAGTTGTCATTCGCCAGCCGCCATGGACAGTCACTTGACAGCTTGTCGGCGGCTGCGAGGCAGCAGCAGCGGAGAGCCCAGCAAACACTCTCACAGCCTGACCGTCCGTCGAGGCAATTAGTTGGCTGTTGATCCAGGCTTTGCAATCAAACACGGCTCCCTGCGGGCCCTCATACTCTAGCTGGGGACGCAGAAGGTGATACAGCGAACATGAATTCTCCCCGCGTGGTCCTGGATCCTGCCTAAGTGATCACTGAACCAGCGCCCCTGCGCTGTTCCTCGCATTGAGATGGAGGACACACGCGATACGAGTCGCGACGGTATGGCTGAGGATGGCAACAACGAGGAGCCCATGATCTGTCCGTTTTGCGGATGGGAGGCGACGGGCGGCGAATATGTCATGCTCTTAGTGCGTTTTTTCCACCTTGGGGTTCTGGTTGCAGCTGGATTCCCGCCCTTTGTCCCCAGCTCCTGCCTTCCTTTGTAACCTCCAGATTGGCGTGCGCGCACATTTCGATTTCCGCTAACAGTATTTTTTTTTAGCACATGGAGACTTTACATCCTGAGGGGGAGGAGTCCCCGTTCGTTGTGAAAGGCGACGACGGTTCAGGCAGCACTAGGCCAGAGGAGGATCTACCCTACGCCGAGTGTCCGGTCGATGGCTGCGGCGAACTACTCCCCTTCGATACGATGGACTACCACATTGAGCTACATGCCGCAGAGGCCGGCGCCGATCTTGATGGCGAAGCAGAGCAGTCACCGGATCGCGACACCCATGCCGGAGGCTCCTCCTCATCCGGGCCTTCGCGAGCGCACCGGGACGCCGAACGACAGCGCCGAGCCGAATCAAGTCAAACTAAAGCCATCTCGGCGTGGAAGAGAATTCTTCGGATGCCGGAGTCCTCTTCTTCCTCCTCTCACTCATCAAAATACCACCGCAAGGACGCGAAGCCGGCCGTGCCTTCGGATCCTGGCCGCGGCAAACGACTCGGAGTGAGTGCTCATGGTTCTTGTTGCGCATGCGATTGAGCGATCATGGCTTACTCTCTTCGCGCAGAAAGCACAATTGGGAAAGTACGCCCACGAAGATCGCATGCCGGAGTGGCTAGTCTCGCTTCTTCAAAATGGGCGCATGGTCGAGTCTGATGGTGTGGTCCCCGTCATCGCCCAGTTGCTCGAACAGTGCTCGGCAACGAAATATGCATATCTCTGCCACCCGCGTGTCCATCACATCTCGAAACTCAAGAAAGAGGGTAAGGCCCCGCATCTGTGCGAAGTCTTTATGGGGGTTGTAGTGCTTATGGTGCTGTATTATAGGCGGTTTCTGCGGCTATCGAAATATACAGATGATGACCTCATACATCAACGCCGTTAAGTTCCAAGGTCACCAGAATCTGGGCCGCAAGATACCGTCGATTTTCCAGATCCAGGACTTTATCGAGTCCGCCTGGGATGCTGGTATCAACACCCAGGGCCGAATGGAAACTGGTGGGATCAAGGGAACAAGGAAATACATCGGAACCCCTGAGGTATGTTGGTCCCATTGGTACCGGCATACTGTATTTTAAAGCTAACCGATGCTTACTAGGCACTGGCAATGTTTCGGTTGTTAGACATACCGTATGTGTGCCACTCCTAACAATGTGATCATGGCCGCAGCATTAATTGTTTACATGTAGCTGCGATGCTCAGGGGTTCAAGAACCGAGAACCGGGCAAGTCGGAGGGGCTGTTAATGGAATACGTGGAAAACTATTTCCAGGCAGGCGTCGTGGATCCGACTCAACGGGTTCGGTTAACCAGCCTGCCGCCACTGTACTTCCAGCATGCAGGTATGTAGCCTACCTCATGTCTTGGTGTGTATGCACGTCTTCTGGAAACTGACGGGTCAATAGGCCACTCAATGACTATCATCGGGTTTGAGCGGCTGAGGTCTGGCGCAAAGAACCTCATCGTCTTCGACCCGATGTTTCACGACGCGACGAATATCACGAAGCTTATAGGCCGAAATTTCGAGTATACATTCCCTGATATCGCCCTAAAGTCCTACCGGCGCGGCAGCAAGTACTTGAGAAGGTATCGCGAGTTTGAGATTCTAGTGTGAGTCAATACACAGCAATCCCCTTGTGTCGTATTCTACTAACATCCTCCACAGCCTGAGACCTCCGGCGAGCGGGTTTCCACCGATCTAGCGAATCTTGATGGGGCTGATTGTGCTCACAAGCGACACGTGGATGGAGTGTGGTTATGCTTTTGATTGAGCGGATTGTCTAGCAAGCGCAAGATTTATGTTTCCTGTCTACTTTTCATAGCAGGTATCGTGGAAATTTGATCCTGCGAGGTGCAGAAGCCGCTGCCGATCATGCCATCATCTCCTTAGCAAACCATTCCTGAAGTTTTCCGAGAGCTCGCCCTCTGTGTGAGATCTTGTTCTTCTCCGGCTTCTCCATTTCGGCGTAGCTGGGGCAGTGTCAGCGGTTTCGTTGAGCCACATCACGCAATTGTAAAGAGTTGGTGAGGTGGGATCAACCTACGTCTTGCCTTCATATTCGAAGATTGGGTCCCAACCTGCGTGGAAGTGCTCATTAGCTACGCGACGCGAGTTTATGTATGAGCAACAAGGCCACATACCAAAGTTTCCGGGTCCCCTCGGCGGCACAATCTTTCCATCGGTGATGCCCTGGAAGAGGATGGGCTCGTGGCCCGGCCCCGGCGAGTAGCCAAATGTGCACACTGCCTTGGCGGACTTATCCTCGTAGGCGGCAAGGAGGTTGTTGAGCCCGTCATGTCCTATGGATTCAAGGAACCACTTGCTGGAAGTAGGTGTGAGTGAGTGACGACAATGCAAGCGTTATGAGGCTACCCCACGTACATATATGGCCCCGGGAGGCCGTTGAGTGCGTTGAAGCAGAGACAGGTGTCTTCCACCAGGACAGGACCTTGGACCTATATCATGGTACCAGTATCAGAATAGGTTGTTAGGTGACATGGAATGAGAATGAGAATGTTGCCCGTCACGTAAGATGTGAGAGGTATCTTAATCTAGCACGAAGTACCTACCAGGTCGGCGGCCCGTCGGCACTTGTCGAGAGTAACTTCTTCGAGTGTTCCTTGGATCTCAAGGAGGTTGAGCTTCTTGCTGTCGACTTGGATGGCTGGCTCGAGGATTGCTTTGACTTCGCCGAGTTTGTTGGCGTTGCCGGTGATGAAGTTTACGATGTGTCGGGCTGCGGTGGGGGTTGTCATTTTGAGGTTGGGGATGTGAGCTGAGCGGATGGGAAGAAGTTGGGTGTGCTGTGTGAGAGATTTTGGTGTTTGTGTTATGAGAGGCAGGGAGTGTTGTGAGGTAGGCCCTTTGGGTTGAGGGGGACGGCACCTGGCAGAGAGAGGTTCTCCACTGAGATAACACCCCGGTTGTTGCATATGCTCAGGTGAGTGCTGCCCGACCATGGAACAGGGATCTTCTTAAGTCGCAGTTTCTCGGACAATAAAACCGGGAGCCAAGGATAGACACTTTGTATCTGTAGGAAGTGCTTCACTTGTGCGTTGGACCCAAGACTTGTTCATCACAGTGTGTTGGTACCTCGCTCATCTCAAAACTACCGGTTTTCTCTATCCCACCCCTGGGGCCCCTTTTCCCTCCCCTTAGCCCAGTCCATCTCAGCATGCCAGGGGAAATCACAGACAGAAAACAAACATGGCCAGTGGTCTAGACTCTCATTGCGTCGCAGCAGCAGCGCCGTTGTTCTCCTTCCACTGTGTGAACCACGCCTCAATCCTGTCCAAGTTGGAGTCCATCTCCTCCGCCGTCGCGCTCTGCAACTCGACTACAATCTCCTCATCGTACGACTCCTTAGCCTCATCCAGAAGCACCTGCATGATCTCCGAGTCGATGTTCTCCTGGAGCTTTGCCTCAGGGTACTTGCGGGCCGTGAGACGGTCATAGAGCGTGGCGGTATCGACTCGCAGCACCACGACCAGATCGATCCAGCTCTTGGGGAACAGGTCACACGCGTGCCAGTCTATTATGCACCCGCCTTGCTTGACCTCGTCCTCGATGGCGTCTAGGAGCTAGATTGCATCACGTGAGCGTGTATCCATATGATTATCTCACCCAACCTTTCCCTTACCGAAAAAAAGGGCAAGAAGAAACGGCAGGCAGAAAGAAAAAAAAACGTACCTTGTCCTCGTCCACGATCCAGCTCTGGAACTCATCATCCCATCCCTCATGACACTCGCGGTCCTTGACGATTTGGTTGATAGAGATGTGCTTGAGCCCCGTGCGCTCAGCAAGTTGCTCGCAGTGGCTTGTCTTGCCCACACCAGGGGTGCCCGTGACGATAATGTTGGGTGCCGTGCGTGGCATGATCTTTTTTGGCCTCGCCTTTTTCCGTACCCTCTTAAATTTTATTCCATAAAAATTTATGCCGTTGACATAAATCTGCGAGAGAGTTTGCTGGAGTTAGTCCTGAACACTCAAAATCGGATGAAACGAGTGAGTGGGTTGCATATTTCTGGGCCGAAAATATTTTTCAAACCGAGCAAACGGCTATTGTCAGTACATGCGCGAACCAACCAAATTTCATGCGTTGCATCACCAACCTCTAAACCGACAGCCGTGGCAAGCCTCTGACTGTGAAGCTGGTTATCGCGAGTCTCATTATATTTTGCAACCTATTTACATAGGATACATCTATCGGCATCTAAATCGCCCCCCTTGCAGAAATCCTTGCTCAAGTGGTAATACCGCTAAACACCGTCTTCAAACAAGACCAGAGCGAACGAAACAGCCACATACTTAAGCTGCATTGATACAACTAGCTGTGCCACTCGAATCCAGCTTGAGTTTACCATCATTTCATACAATGTCTTCTGCAGCCATGACCAGAAAGGCTTTTACTTCCCAATCTACCGAGGCTGTAGCTGTCACAGCTCTATGCTGGCTTCATTCCCTGCTGGTAGGGCCAACCAGTCACTTGACACCAGACGCAGTCATCACCACCCAATTTCAATATCTTGCCTAACATCGTTCCATCCCCTTCCACCCCTTCTTCTTGACGCCCATCCAATGAAGTGTTGGAACCATGCATTGTCTGTCCATGTGCCTGATCATCGAGTCTGCCACGAAATAGTGCGCCATTTCACAAAACGTGGCGACACAAGGTATAGTATGTGTGCTGAAGAGAAAAAAAACCATGTTTTGGAATATTCCGAAACAAGGCACGCAACTCAATTTCCGTTGCTCCTTGCCTTCAATGCCTTTCTCGAGGCACTGAGGTCGCTGTTCCTCCAGGGATTGAGCAGTGCCGAAGTCGGGCTCGGTGCTGGAAGCCCTGTGAGAGAGCGAGGCGCCACCTAGGCGCTCGCCGAGATAGTCTCCGGCCCCTCGTCCACTTCTGTGAGGTCATTCATGCTATGATTGTCATAGTCATCACCCTGGGAGCCGAACTCCAGCTTCTCCTGTTGGGCGATCGCCTGCGCCGAGACAATCTCGGCGAGACGCTTCAGCCTGGGAGTTTGCAGCCCTATCAAATTAGTTAGCGACGATCGAAGCAATTCTTGGAGAAGAGCACGTACAAGAGGGTGTATAAGTCTCCAAGGCCGTGATGACTCGCGGCTCGGCAATCTCGTATGGCCCACTGTCGTCCATATCGACAGCTTGGAGAAGAAGAACGTCACTCTTCTCAGTTACCCGGGAGGCCACGGCCTTCATGATTTCACCGTTGATAGGCTGCTCATAGTCGGCAACGAGGTATTGGTTCAAGAGCTTTTGAATTTGGTTGGGGGAAAGCCTGCGAAACGTTAGTCAAATGAGCATGAGCTAGCATCGGCGACACTTACATCCAGCAGATGTCCTGTATGATCTCAATATCGTTGAGCGTTGCCTTCTTAAGTTGCAAGAGCTTCGTTGCTTGCTATTTAGGAGGTCAGCATGGCGAGTCCATCGTGTTGCGGCGGCATGAGACGTGTTACTAACCATCAGGTGCTCGAGCTGGAGCGTCCCCTCGGGCATATCGTGGCTCTTGCACCACTCCTCGATACGGGTAATATTGTAGTTGATTTGTAGCCCGCGCTTCCACGAAAGGAAGTTGCGGCGCATTAGTAGGTCGTTGAACGCCGTCACGCCCACCAACCGAAGAAGCTCCGTGATGGTTTGTGTGACGATGGTATCCTCAAGATAATAAGCCTTCATGGCACGAAAGACGCTGTTGAGGAGGGACAGCAGGTTGTCCATGCTGTAGGCGGGTTGGGAGTTGGTCTGCAGGAGCTTGCCGAGGAACCTGTTATTTTCATTCGTGACGAAGCCTGGCAGGGACTGCGACTCAATGATGGCCGGAATGATCATCTTTTGCAACTTCTTCTTCAGCACCTTCATCCAGGTGTGGTAGATGTTGAACTCCAAGCTTTCCAGGTCGTGCTTGACGATCTCCAACAGGCGATCGTACTCGTAGTTGTCCGTCTTCTGGGCCTCATACCAGTCCTCTGCCAAGAAGACGAAGGAGAGCATCTCATGCACGTTAGAGAGCCAGAAGGCGCCGGGGTTGATAGCTTCGTCACCATCGTGCTGCATCACCTCTTGCTGTATGGACTGCATGACGTTGGCAAGGAACCGCTCCGACTCCTTGACGAAACCGTTATTCCACATCTCTGAAGTCACGAGGTTGATGAGGTAAGAGGGGAAGAGGACCTCCTTGTCGGATGGTGGCGGGTTTGTGGCGGGGGACGGGATCTTGAGGTTGCGGATAAGACCCATGGTGACCTCATCATTGAGGCCCTCCTCATCAGCCAGCAGGCCCTCCAGCTCCATCTCGATGTTGTCCACACCAGGAATAAATGTCGAACCGGAGAGGGTGGTCTGGCGATTCAGGCCGGGAATAGCCATGGAGACAGGACGAGGGTTGTAAGCCATGCTGTATCTATCCATCTCTCGAGGTTCGGCCCCAGCGCTCCGCCGCTTGGGCTTCTTAGACGACACCAAGTTGATAAGGCCGGGCACAATTGGAGCAGGCCCATTGCCGTTGATAATCTCTCCGTTGACCGGGGCGCTCCTTCTTGCCAGCTCTAATGCCTCCTGAAGCTCGCCTAGCTGTTGTCGGAGAGCGCTCTTCTCGGCCTCGTGTCGTTCGCTTTCTTGGCGCGCAGCCTCGAGTTCTGTGCTGGTCGCGCGCAGTGAATCCCGGAGCCCACGCTCCTCCTCCTGCATCCTTTTGACGTTGGCAGCCGATTCGTCGAAGCTCGCTTGAAGCTTCTTCATCTCGACCTCCATTGCCTCGAGGCGGGCTGCTGCAATACCGGCCTGATTGGCCTCAGTCTGCAGCTCCTTGGTACGCGCTTCGAGCACGTTGTGTCGGTTCCTCCAGATCGTAACCTGCCCTTCGTAGTTGTCGACTTGCGTCTTGAGCTCCTTGTTTTGCGACTTCATAGTTCCCAACGACTGTGTCAGCTCCACAACCTTGTTCTCCAGCTTGTATGAGATCTGCTTGAGGTCGCGTGCCTCGGCACGGACGACCTTGTACTCCTTCCGGGCAGACCTGCCACGCCACAAGCTTTGGATGATAACAACCTTACGGCGATAATCCCTCCAAGCCCGGAGCTGCTGCCTTGACCGCCAGCTCCGCTGAATAATGAGAGCGGCGTTGCCGACCCGAGTTTCCATGATCTCCTTGCGTCGCAGGAAACCCTTTATGACAGCTTGGGCCATGATGACATCTTTCCTGATCCGCTGGAACTCCTTCTTCTGCTTGTGACCGCGCCAGACCCTCTGGATGGTGATGGCAGCCTTCAGCGTTCTCAGCTCACGAGCCTGTTTGCGGGCCTGGTAGGCTCTCGCGACGGATTGAAGGGCGATTATAGAGTTGCGAGCTTGCAAGTACTTCTTGCGATAGTATTTAGCCTTGAGATTCTTTTGAATGAGGATGGCGCAGTCGTTCAACCTGTTGGTTCGCAGGTTTTCCAGGAATGCCAGCATACCAGCACGGAAGAAGATCTTGGTCAAACCCATCTGATACTTGTCCATCCCGTTGCCTGATCCGGAACCTAAGGCCTTGGTAAGAATGGCGGTCGCCATATGCCTAATTTCCGAAGTCCACTCCGTTGATGGTACCAACATGTAGTACCGCAGCGCGAACTCTTCGTATGTCCACCTTGTCGGGTAACCCGCACAACTAATGCGAACAGTCTCGAGAACACCGCAAGCCCGAAGCTGGCTCAAAACCATCGGCCCCTCGAATTTCCACGCTTCCTTGGCCTCGTTGGGCTTGATGCATCGAATATAGTGGACATCTGTGTTGTTAATCGTATGCATCAGCTCGATCAAAGAGGACTTGAAAATGCCGCCGAGGGTGGGCTTCCGGTTGACAGCGACTCCTATTCTTCTGCCAGCCGCCGGTTTCACTGCATTAGAGCCAACCGAGGCGAGGTCCTTCTCCCGCACCGAAGCTGCCGCCGCCAATACCGCGCCAAGGAACTTGTTGGTCGAGGCACGAAGCACTGCCATGTGTTCGTCGGGAACCGTGTCACGATTCTTTTCTATGAAACCGTCCGACTCATACGTAACGTCGATTGCATAGTGGCAGACGGTGAACGCAGACTTGCCGAATCTCGGCTTCTTGTAGAACTTGTTCTTGTCGGCAGCATAGTTATGGTGGAGCTTCGTCACGAACTGCTCGTCAGAGCCCATTGGCAGTCTCGACTCCTCGTCCAGCAGGGAGAGAATACCGAGCTTCCCTTCGATCAAGTCAATGCACGGTTGGTTATCGGCAAAGTCGATGAATGTCCAATCGATCTGCTCCCTCAGATATTCCTCCTGTTCGAGCTTGAAGACGTGCTGGTTGAACTCCTGCTGAAGCTTCTCGTTGGCGTAGTTGATACAAAACTGCTCGAAAGAGTTCTTGGCAAAATGCTCGAAGCCATAGATATCCAGCACACCAATGAACGAGCTGACCCTGTTGAGCACATCCTCCGTCGCCAGACTGTAGTTGATGATCTCGACGAGCCAATCGAACAGGCTTGAATAAATGAACTTGGCGACCGAGTCTCGGACAACGATTGCCTGTGCTTGGCTCAGGTTTGATGTGATCTTCTCTCCGCGGGTAACGAGCTGCTTCTTCACAATCCATTTGGAGAACTCTGTAGCATCAATGCCCAGAATCGCACAAGCTTTAACCAACGATGGCTCGTTCGCCGCTAGAACACCCTCGGTTCGAGTTGCGCCAATCTTTACGTTGCCCAGGTGCAGCAAGCCAGCAAGCAGCTTGAAGACCTCGCTTTGCTGGGCCTCGTTGACACCGATGGTCTTCAACGACTGCCGAGTTGCGTTGAACTCTGCCTTGTCGTCTACGCCGTCAATGGTTGGGGTGGCGCCTTGGTTCAGGTACTCGAATTGTTCGATCGGCAGGATACTCAACTCTTGACGTTCTCTATCCGTCACACCCGCCACCAGCTGGTAGAAGATGTGGTAGTTCCTCTCCTTAAGTGGCTGGAACACCAACCTCGAACGCTCGAGGAGGTACGTCCTGATCTTTGCGCCAATGATGTTGGTTTCCTTATCGAACATAATCTCGATGTACTTTCCGAAACGGGAAGAGTTGTCGTTCCTTGTTGTCTTTGCGTTACCGAACGCTTCCATAATAGGATTTGTAGCCAAGATTGCCTCCTCTGTCTTGCTCATGGCCTCTGGCCCTTTCTTCACCCTGTTGCCGGCTTTATCGGGTGTTTCTCTTGTCGCAAAATATCGCATGATGTACTTGGCGCTGACGGTCTTGCCCGCTCCGGACTCTCCAGAGACGACAATCGTTTGGTTCTTATTGTCTCGCAACATGTCCCTGCGGTTTGGTCAGCTTGATTTCCCAACACATCCAGGGCCAGTATGGGAATCGCACATAAAAGCCTCTTCAGCGATAGCGAACAGATGGGGCGCTTGGGTCGCTCTCTGTTTCCCGGCATAGACCTGAACCATCCCAGGAACGTATAGGGAGTCTACACGAGCGAACGGGTTGGTCGCTATTAATACTATACCCGAATATGTGTAGATTTCCTTCTGAGCGTATCGGAGACGGATTGCCTGTAGTACTATTGAGGGTACCCAAACACGTCAGTATCGCGGTTTCGGTTATCCAGCAGATGCCAGGGAAAGGGGCATCATTACCAGCAGGCTCATTGAGATGGGAAAGATTGGTTAGATCATCGCTGGCCTCGAGCATCGTCGGGTTCATCAAAGGCGGTAGTGCCGAGGCGTTGCCCTTTTGGAGATCCTCCAGCGAGACCTCCAACGTCTTGGTCTGCGTGCAACATCAAGACCCGGTTAGCTACGTCGACATGGAATGAGAGAGCGCCTTGTCTGGGGAGGTTCCTACCTCGCCATTTTCTAGCTCGAATACAAGCGAGACCTTGTTGCCGTTTACGGTCTTCTTGACAACCTCGGACGCGACCCATCCCTCGGTCGTGTCGGGCTGCCAGGCTCTCGTCCCGACATCATAGCTCTCCGACATTGGACGCGGTGCGGCGGCCGCAACGGCTGCGGGATCGTGGGACGGGTTCGGTAGTTAAGAGTGCAGTAGTTTCTGGGATTGTCGATGGCTTCAAAAGCCAACTCTAGCCGAAAAGGCAATGTGGATGACGATGATGGTGGATCAGGAGCGGTCGAGCTGTCCGGTAGCTAACTCAAGGGGCGGAGTCTCTTCTGGCTGACGCTGGCGCAGAGAGACATTCATGAACGATGAACAGCGTAGCGGTTGGAGTGCTAGGTTGCAGTCGATGGTAAAATGGCCGCTATCCTGGCAGACGGCGTCGACAGAGTCGAACAACTGATAAGAGTGCCGGGACGCGTGAATGCAGCGTGTTGTTTCGCAACAGTAAACCGTGGATGACGGGAGCTTTTCGGCAGCAGGCCAGCGGGTGAAATGTCGGGCACCGTGTTAGAGTTTAGGGGCTGGGAAAAAAAAGTGCATGGGCAAGTCGACAGGGGTGGCATGGGTCGACAGTCGGGTCGATAGGAGACCACAACGCCAGCCGCCAAAGCGTGAAAGCAGCAAAGCACAGACTTCGAGACTCCAATCCCCAATTGAAGAGGTAGCTGAGCTTCGCAGGCTGGCAAGCGGCTGCCATAAGGATGCTCAATCAAGCAGTGGCGGTGGCAGAGGAATGGTTTCCCTTGCTTCGGATTTGAAGGTGTTATGGGCTTCGATGAACATCCTACCGAACCACCTACTCTAGTGGTCCCCGGGACAGGAGGGCAGGTACCGGGGAAGCTGATCGACCCGCTCAGCCGGAGGAGAAACAGCCAACGAGGTTCACCGACATCCATTCCATCCCAAGTGCGAAAGACAGTTGGTTGTACAGTGCGACTTTGTATACCCCCGGAATCACGCCTCTCATGTGAGCAGACTCCCAGATTATTGCTCAAAGAAAGCTCACTTCCCCAATCCGTTGTTCTGAGAAGCCGGATCTTCAAAACAAAACCCGGCAGCACTCAAAAGCGACGTGTTTCGGTTTTGTTCTCCGCCTCTAATCTTCAGCAAGGTCCACACAGCGGGCAGATTCGACGCAGGGGTCATCACCCAAAGGTGGGGCTATTCCCGTGAGCACGATGGGGAACGTTTGGGATTTCGAAGCCGCCCCGTCTTAAGTCGTTGTAATCTTCAAGAATAGCATGGCCACGCAAGCTGCAGTTAAAGCCTCAGTTTTGACTGGTATATGTAACCCAATATCTTGTCGGAGTGCTAGAAGATATTGCTACCCAGGTGCCACTGTCCCGGTGCCAGGGAATCAAATTACACCATCGTTGCATCCGCTAGGCCTTCCAAAGCAAAGGGTGGTTTGAGGTTCATAGCGTGGGGCACGGCGAGATTCTACAGTACCTTTTATATACTCTACATTCGTGCCTTGCAAGTTCTAGTGTCCGTCCCTGCAGGACTATGCTTGAAGATGCACCTCGGTGATAATCTCCGTGAAGAAACATGAGGAGCCAGGGTCGGAAGGTATAAACATGCACTCAAAGCCAACAAAAGATGGTGTATCCCCTGAAAAGATCGACCCAACGCAAGCCTCGGCGTTTCAGATACACGCGGCAGGAGGATGAACTCCTGCAGCCACGCTTTTGTCTCCCGACCAGCAACCTCTCAAAACATTCCCATTTCGTCACGTTATTCTTGTATCCTAGAAAACGCAGCAAATCCCCTTCTGTATGACAAGCTTTTTGTTGAACCCAACCTTTTGATCCGATTCCCTCATACGGGGTCAAGATGATCCCCTGTTGTTCCCTTTTTAAGTACCAACAATGCAATGCTCCGGGGGCCGCCACTCAAAGATATTATTAAACCGAGCCATTCCATGTTGAATCTTGGGACTCCACGACTCCAATGCACCACCAATCAGGACTCGCCATCATGATCCAATTCCATCACTTGCCAGCTCAATACAGCACCCGGGTGAGAACCCGGGAGGTTAGTGAGTCGAGGCTGTCGTGGATATTCTTAATATCCTCGGTCTTGACGTTGCTCACGTCGGCCATCAGGTAGGCAATATCCCCCTTGCTGTCCGAGATTTGCTTGTCGACGTTGTGGTCGGCCAGAATCTCGTTCACCTTGCGCAGGACACCGGGGACGTTGCGGTGGATATAAATGACACGTGCGTGGTTCGGCTCATCCTGGGTCAGCGAGCGTAGGTTGACCTCGGGCAGGTTTACACTGGCGAGCGTGATGCCCTGGTTGATGTAGCGCACCAACGATTCGCTGACCTCAACGCCGATGGCCCGCTGGGCCTCCTCAGTGCTACCGCCGATATGGGGCGTCAGGATGATGTTATTGAGGCTGCACAGCTCCTCGCCCCAGTGGTTAAGGCTGCTGTTGAAGTAGTCGCCGTTGGCCGCTGGCTCATTAGGGTACACATCCAGCGCAGCTCCAGCGATCTTGCCGCCGCGCGAGGCTTTGATGAGAGCGGGAATGTCAACGACGGTACCACGGCTGGCGTTGATGAGATATGACCCCGTCTTCATCTGCTCAAACTGCTTGGAAGAGAGCATGTTCTTGGTCTCGGGCGTCTCGGGCACGTGCAGGGAAGTGAAATCCGCTTGCCGGAGCAGGTCATCCAGCGTCGGGACTTGCCTGGCGCTACCAATGGCCATGAGGGTGACGATGTCGTAGTAGATTACTGACATGCCCATGGCCTCGGCGAGAACGGAGAGCTGGGAACCGATGTGGCCATAGCCCACAATACCAAGGGTCTTGCCCCGGATCTCCCAGCACTTTGAGCTAACCTTGTTCCAGGTGCCCCGGTGCATCTCGTTAGAGCGGTCACCGAGCTGGCGGGCCAGGACGATGATCTCGGCGATCACCAGCTCAGCAACGCTACGAGAGTTCGCAAAGGGCGAATTGAAGACGGCAATGCCATGCTTGGCAGCGTAGTCCAGATCAACCTGGTTGGTGCCGATGCAGAAGCAGCCGACGACGAGCAGGTTCTTAGCCTCGCGCAAGACCTTTTCTGTCAACTTGGTCTTGCTTCTGATGCCAATGACGTGTACGTCCCTTTTCTCGCTGTCAGCAAAGCGGAAAGCCATCGGTTTGGGGTTGGTGCAGCATTTCGTTTATTGCAGGGCGAGGGAGGTAAAATCTGTCTCCGAACACGGACGGCTACGGCGGAACGGGTCACTACGAGAGAAAAGGACTCACCGGATTTTCTCGATCAGCTGGTCCTCGGGCAGCGAGGTCTTGAGAAATTCGACCTGGTAGCCCTGCTTCTTGAGGATGTCCTGGCCAGTCTGGTTCACGTTCTCCAAGAGGAGGATCTTGATATCCTCAGTGTTGAACGGCTTGAGCGGTTTGGGCCGGCGGGGCAGTCCTCCAGCCAAAAAGCTGTGACTTGCGGGCGGCGAGTTGAAGGTGGCCGTGGGCGACACGCTGAGGCTGTAGGAAACCGTTCTGTCGATGCCCAAAGGCTGCGAGATGTCTCTTGCCGTTGCCATTTTCTGAAAAGTGTAGTCCTTGCTTCAAGCGCTCTTACCGGTGAGATCTGTAGGTGCTATTTTGTAAGTGGGATGATGGATGGTGGGGCTCTGAAGCTCTTTTGATGGCGGGGTTGAGTCACCATGGGCGAGGGACTTGGCAAGCGAGGTCCAGAGGGAAAATTTCTGGATGACGGCATGCTCTGAGTCCACACCTAGTTCCCTTTCCTTTTACCCACGGAGATGCCCAATTCCTCTCAATGGCCGCTCGGGTACGCACTGTATCTGTACTTTGACGCCACCGCCGGTTCCCGACGCCTTGGCTCACTTGAGAACCGTCGAATTTTGCACTTCGCATCCGAAGCCGCCCCCATCCGAAGCCGCCTGCAGGCTGCAACACGAGCCATTCCCTCGGTACAACATTGTGGTCTATAGAGCGACGATTAAGCTTCTTCCCTGCATGAGATATCGGGCGTTTTCAAGTCAAAGGTGTCACATAGGAGGGCTCTGCGTCACATTCTGTGCAACACGCTGAATTGCGCTGTCAAGTCCCTAACCTTGATCCTGTCCCTGGTTGTCTTTGCTCCCAAGCTCTTCACGTAAGTGACACTTGTCTTGCCCTGGATCATATCCCTTTTTGTGAATCACCGTCTATGTCACAGCCTGCCTACGGCAACTACCTAGTGACCAAAGCAATCAAAACATGGCGCGCAAAAACAAACCCCTCAGCACACACTCCTCGACTGGCGTGTATTATGATATAGCGACCCATCGCCAACCGCGTACAACCTCCATGCGTTCCAAGGTAGAGCTTGTCGTGTAGCCGATTATGGGAATTATATGTGACAATGCCACATGTTTAGAGGACTGAGAGAACTTCACTCTCCGTCTAGAGAATGGGGGCATCCGCGAGTCCGGATTTTTTTATATAAAAAATACCTAGCTCTGCTTGCAGTCAGCCGCCTCCGGCTTCGGCTTGGTGCCGTCCTCCTGTATTGGGTTAGCTGCGAGTCCACAGGAAAAGAAAGGAGGGCGCTGGTGTAGTAGAAAGCCTTACATCGTCCTCATCCGACTCCTCCTCGTCGTCATCATCCTGGTCATCGTCATCATCGTCATCCTCATCGTCATCCTCGTCGTAGTCCTCAAGATCGTCCTCATCAAGCTCCTCGAAGGCGAGAGCCTCACCCGTGAACCAATCAATGGCACGGGGGATCAGCTTCTCCTTGATATCTTCGCCGAGCTGATAGTCGAGCTCCAGACGCTCCTCAATATCCGAAGCAGCGTCATCGTCGTCCTCTGTCGGCGCCTTGGGGGGCGAGAAAAAGTTGAAGAAAGACTCGGTGGGGACGGTCTTCTTGACGATCCGAGTTTGCTTTGTGTCTATCAAAAATCTTTGTCAGTGACCAATTCACACACAAAGACAACGACACCAATGAGACGCTCTTACTCTTGTTGCGCTGCTTCTTTTGCTCGACGCGGACAGTCAGATCCTGGCTGGGCTTCCAGTCGATCTTATCACCCTCAGCGTGATCGTAGATGAAGTCGCCACCATATCCACTCTCGTTCTGGTAGAAGTATGTCTTGGTGACGATCTTGTTGGTGAAGTAGGCGTTCTCAGCGAACTCGAAGATCAGGCGAAAACCGGGCTTGTCGAGGTACTCCATGCGGATGTCAGTCAGAGACTTGAGAGCCTCCTCATCACGGTCGGTGATCATCTCAGCCAGCGAAACCTGGTTCTTCATGGCAGACAGCCAGAACTCGGGGATACCGGAGACCTTGGCGGCCGGCTCGGCACTCTTCTCCTCTTTCGGAGCGGCGTCCTCGTCCTCATTGTCTGTCTCGGGCTCGTCATCCTCCTCACCAGCGGCAACCTCCTCCTCAGTAGGCTCGGTGGATCCATTGATAATCTCAGAACGCTTCTGGTACAGAGGAGTGAACTTGGCGAAGTACTTCTTCTCGAGTTGGAGGACCTCCTCCTGGAACTCGGCTTCCAACTTGGAGTGATCTTTTTGGATGCCCTTCAAGCCAGCCACACGTCGCTTAACCTCGGTAGGGAGCGACTCGATATAGCCCGAGGATCGTCCGATGAGCCCACCAAGACGGCCCTGGATGAGGGACACCAGGTGGGGGTTCTGGGCAAAGATAGAGGCGGCAGCAGCACGATCCAGCTCCTCTGCGTAGCCCGGATTGTCAGTCTTTGACGCGTCTTCCAGAAGCGTTGGGCAGCAACGGCCGGCACGACGAACCTTCCTTGATGCTAGCAACGCCGGGTTGCTGGGCGTGCGATGAGATGGGGGCATTGTTTGCCGGTGTGTTCTGAGGCGTGCTACCACCGAAAGTCAGTATATCTAGTTACCAGTACTGGACACCCGGAACTGAGAATCGCGGATCGTGAATCGGGGTCGCGAACTTACGGAGCAGTGGCGGGGTCAGGCCGCTTGTTCTTGATAGGTTCCGCCATGGTGACAAGTCTGCTCTCGACGTCGATTTGGTTTGTGATAGTTGAGAGAGTGAAGGGCTGAGCGACGGCAAGAATTGTTTGGGGGAGAAGAGTGCGTTGTTCTGCTGTCCAGGAAATGTTGGGACTTGGAAGGAGGGGAATTTTTAATTTGCGGGGCAATGGTCGATGCTGGCCAGTGCGGTGGGCGTGGCGACCTGAGGGGCTCTTACAACTGGAACCTGCACTTCAACTTTGCACTTGAATCACAACCACTACGTTTGATATTTGCTTGGTCATCTTATCCTGGCCGCAGCCGAAGACGAAAAGATCAGACCGGATGGTGAACATTATCAGGTGCTCATCCGCCACATGCCTCCCGCCTGATAACCCCCCCAGGTCATTATCGATAGCTCACCGCCTGGCTTCCGGCTCCTGTCAAAGCCTGCCACATCACTAGCATTAGGTTCGATAAAACTTTACCGCCTCGATTGCCGTGCAGTTCTCCGCCAGTTCCACGTCTGTCCGAAATCACAGCTCTTGACACAGAGAACCTTGGTGGCTTTGAAGACTGGGGGTAAAAAAAGGCCGCCCCTGCTCCGTGCGAGTGAGGGGTCAGATGAATCGTCCCGCGACTCACATCTTAACCCCTCCAAGCAAACCAAGAAGGGAGTCTAGGGACGCAACTTGCAAGGATTTCAACCTGATGAAAAGTTGGACGACTGAACAGAAACACTATCATTTGCTTGTATAATGGGAATGGAGCTCGTGCGCACTCCATGTCGACTGACTGGCCAGCGCACGAAGGCATTCTAATCCCCTGGTTTGCATCGCCATTCTTTGGCCGGAGCCGGGGGATTACTTCTTCAAAATGGCCCATTAATAAACAAAGGCGGCAACATGAGCGGAGAGAGAGAATTCAGGGCCCTGCAAAGGAATTGGGATACTCCCTGAAATGGAGACCCCGTCTGATTCATCGCTGCTCACTGTGCCTGAATCAGGACATCTACACAGCCGTGCAGGCGACTTGAGGCTCTGAGGCTGCAAAATACTGATTCAATATAATCGTGAATTGTAAATTGACAGGAGTCTCATCAGAAATCCATGTCCATTGTAAAAAGAGTGAAGTTTTTGACCTTGGGCATGGAAAAATAAGGGGTGGATATGTATGTATGTATCTACCGAGGCGTACCAATTGAATCTACGTCATGGCACCCGTTAACCGGGAGTCAGACCTGCAGCCTCTAAACTTCTAGCCCAGTCCACCGGGAGAGCAACGCGCACAGCCTCAACCACATTCATCCTTCCAATTGCTCGCCTTCTAAGAGAATGCGCACGCGTTTTCTAGATTCCCGAAACAGCGCAGAGCGTTGGTAGAAGTTGTACAGCATGGAGGGGGAGGAAACAGACACTGGCGCCATGGGCGAGTCCCAGCGCAGAAATGGCTTTTACCGCCTGGAGGCAAACTACAGCAGCGCCAGCATTTTTGAAGACGTCGAAATGGCGCATGACGAGGTGCGTTTTGGGGGACATGGCTGCAAGCGCTTTCTGACATAGCATAGGTTTTCTCGGGCCCAATGGCCGAGTCCCTCCCGACGAGCGTTTCTACCTTTCATCGCCGCGCCCGTGCCGATTCAACAACAAGCTTCTCTTTCTACCAAGAGGAGATTGAGGATGACGAGCAGCAGCAGTTTTTTGGTTCAGGTCGCGACATTGATGACCTTGACGAGTTACCATTTGAGGACGATCTCGAAGACGAGGAAAGCTCGGCTGATCTCGAGCGCCAAGCTACAGATAACGACTATGTGCTTCACAGAAGAGCTTCAACGCAGTCAAGAGGCGGTTCGGTGCACAGCCGTCTCCTTAGAAGGGAGAGCGCTACATCGGCAGGCAGCGGATACGGAGGTATACGCTCCAGCCAAAAGATATACATGGAAAACGAGGACCTGTATGTCGCAATTGCAGCTTTCCGCACTAGTACCATGGGATTGATCGCATATATCGCCATTTGTATCACCACACTGGGCCTGGGATGGCTGGTATTTCGATGGATTCCCAGATGGCACGTCAACCTGGTCGGCAAACCCTCGTCTCTCCGCGACTGCCAATGGGTTGTAATCGAGGTGAGTACTCTCACACCTAGCTGCACTCCTACAGCTACTAACAGAGCTCCGTCGCCAGAATTCTTGGAATGAGATCGCTATCCTGGATGTGGATTCGAAGCCCTACGGGAGACCACTGTCTACCGTCTTTGGGGCTCCGAGGAAAACAACATCCTACTTGATGGACGATGACCCAGACCCTATTCTACACGACCTTCGAACTCTCAATTATCGCTACGTGCGCTTTTATTTCCATCCGCTTGTAGACAAGTTTCTCTTGTGCAATGGCTGGAAAGATCCTCTCTGGTCTGATGTGCGCGCCATTCGCGTGGGAATCGACAGCGAAGAGAAGAGCCACCGCGACCTTGTGTTCGGCAGCAATCTTATCGACATTGAGCAAAAGTCCATCTCCCGTCTTCTTGTTGACGAGGTTAGTGCGCACCAGAATGGGTGGTTGATAACGGGGAGTTACTGACTGGTCGTCTCAGGTGTTCCACCCTTTCTACGTTTTCCAAATCGCCAGTCTGGTCCTCTGGTCTCTAGATGAGTATTATTACTATGCAGTCGCTATTTTCCTCATGTCGTTCGGTAGCATAGCTACAACACTCATTGAAACACGAGCTGTGAGTTGGCAAGCCCCCATCTACTGGCCGGCTGGTTGTTTCCCGTGCTAACCTTCGAAGACGATGAAAAGACTTCGAGAGATCTCTCGGTTTGTGTGTGATGTCAGAGTTCTTCGGAACGGATTCTGTATGCATTCAATGATTACCCGATTCCACGGATAAGAGCTGATGTCTTACCACTAGGGCGTTACATCTCCTCCAGCGACCTAGTTCCTGGCGATGTCTACGAGGTCAGCGACCCAAGCCTGGGCCAGTTTCCAGCGGATAGTCTTCTTCTTAGTGGCGACTGTATTGTCAACGAGAGCATGCTCACTGGTGAATCTGTCCCCGTGTCCAAGACTCCGGCAACAACTGAGTCCCTCAGGAGCCTGGATCTCTCCGCCTCGACGGTATCCTCAGAAGTCGCCAAACATTTCCTGTTCTGCGGTACAAAGATCATTCGCGCCCGGAGGCCACAGGAAGGACAAGAGGACGAGGCGGTTGCCCTCGCCATGGTTGTTAGGACGGGCTTCAACACTACCAAAGGCTCCCTAGTACGCTCCATGCTCTTCCCCAAACCTTCGGGCTTCAAGTTCTACCGGGATTCTTTCCGCTACATTTCTGTAATGGCCTGTGTGGCATTGCTGGGGTTCACTGCGTCCTTGATCAACTTCATCAGGCTCCACCTTGAGTGGCATCTGATTCTTGTCCGTGCGCTTGACCTGATCACTATTGTTGTCCCGCCTGCTTTGCCGGCTACCCTGACAATCGGCACGAACTTTGCCCTAGGTCGCCTGAAGGGGAAGCAGATATTCTGCATCAGCCCACAGAGGGTCAACGTTGGCGGCAAGCTCGATCTCATGTGCTTCGACAAAACTGGTACTCTGACGGAGGAAGGTCTTGATATTCTCGGTGTACGAGTAGTCGAGAGAACTACAAACAGGTTTAGTGACACACTAAACGACCCAAACATGTTCGTGCCGGGGCATAACCACGGGCCCGGGATCCAGGGTCCCAATGACACACAAAAAGCAGCGCTGTACGCCATGGCAACGTGCCATTCTCTCCGATCAGTCGACAATGAGCTTGTCGGTGATCCCCTCGACCTCAAGATGTTTGAGTTTACTCAGTGGACTTTTGAAGAAGGAAATCAAGGTGGGGGGAACCCTGACGATGAGGAACAAGGAACCCTCGAACCGTCCGTTGCCAGGCCGCCGCAAGGAATCAAGGATCAAAACGGTACGGGGGATGACAATCAAAACGTTAGTAACACCCCCAAATACAATACCCCCAAATACAATACCCCCAAATACAATGCCATCGCATGCTGATGCAAACCTTAGGTCTCATTTGAGCTGGGAATTCTCAAATCTTTCGAATTCGTATCCCAGCTGCGCCGTGCAAGTGTCATCGTGAGGGCTTTTGGCCAGCAAAGCGGCGACATCTTTGTCAAGGGGGCTCCTGAGTGTATGCGGGAAATTTGCAGACCCGAAACATGTACGTGCGATATGAGGAATGGATGATCACTGCAACATCCATGAGCTAACACATGTTCAGTCCCTACCGATTACGAGGAGTTGTTAAATCATTACACTCACAGCGGCTACCGAGTCATCGGGTGCGCTACGAGGCATATCAAAAAACTCAGCTGGGTCAAGGCCCAAAAGATGAAGCGTCAAGAAGTTGAATCAAAGCTCGATTTTGTCGGGTTCATCGTTTTTGAGAACAAGCTGAAACCTGCCACGGCGGGGGTACTGAGGGAGCTCTTGGGGTCGAACATCGACACCGTAATGGTGACCGGAGACAACATCCTGACGGCCATCAGTGTTGCGAGGGAATGCAACATGATCAGCAAAACAGCACACTGCTTTGTCCCCCACTTCACCGCGGGTAATTCGAGGGACCCGAATGCTAGCTTGCAGTGGGAGAGCATCGACAACCATATCTATCAACTTGACAGCAACACACTCCTGCCCTTGCCAGCCCCCGCAGAGGGAGATGCGTCTTTGCCGTACGATATCTCGAACATCCGAAATTATTCTCTCGCCGTCAGTGGCGACGTGTTCCGCTGGGTCGTAGACTACGCGCCACCCGAAGTTATGAGGAGGATGCTGGTTGCCGGCAAAGTCTTTGCACGCATGTCCCCGGATGAGAAGCACGAGCTTGTCGAAAAGCTGCAGAGCATCGATTATTGCTGTGGTTTCTGTGGCGATGGCGCAAACGATTGCGGCGCGCTCAAGGCGGCAGATGTGGGCATCTCGCTTTCGGAGGCCGAGGCATCAGTTGCCGCTCCGTTCACGTCCCGAGTTTTCGACATTCGGTGCGTCCCCGAGGTTATACGGGAAGGGCGAGCCGCTCTTGTCACAAGCTTCAGCTGTTTCAAGTTCATGAGTCTGTACTCGGCCATCCAGTTCACCTCTGTTACCTTTCTATACGCTTCGGCGTCCAACCTTGGGGACTTTCAGTTTCTCTTCATCGACCTAGCGCTTATCCTCCCAATCGCTGTTTTCATGAGCTGGGGCGGCCCGTTCCCGGAGCTGAGCCGCAAGCGACCGACGGCCAACCTTGTGTCACGTAAGGTGTTGACGCCGTTGCTGGGACATATTTGCATTTGCATCATGGTTCAGACCATGGTCTTCCTCGCAGTACGGCAGCAGTCCTGGTTCATCCCACCAACAATCAATCCAGACCACTCCAACGTCGAGAACTCGGAGAACACTGTGCTATTCCTGACGTCTTGTTTTGAATACATCTTCGCCGGGGTGGTCCTCAACGCTGGCCGCCCCTTCCGGCAATCGGCGATGCAAAACTGTGAGTTGCTTTGACCTCCCCCGTTATCATTCGAGAGGATTTCTGACTAATATGACATAGGGCCGTTCGTGGCCACGATCATCGTGGTGTTGCTGATCAACCTCTACATGATTGAAGGGCCGGCGCATTGGCTGCAGCGTCTCATGCAACTCACGTACGTGGCTGGCGACTTCAAGCTGTACATCATTACCCTTGGCATCATGTACCTTGGTCTTGCATGGGTGGGGGAAAACTTCGTCTTCCAGCGACTGGCCCGACTTATTGGACGGGCAAAGGAGTCCCTCACCAAACGGGAGAAGGTGAGGAAGCAGTATAAAGTTATCCTGGAGCAAATGCTGTTTTAGGGCTGGTAGCGTATATATGAATTGTTGGATAGATCTTCTGGGCAAATGCCATGATTCATGTATTGAAGTCCAAGACATAGTAGCGAGCATGGCGTCGTTGGGTAAAACTGGGATCTAAGTTGTGGGAAGGGAACATCGGGATGAAATTCGAGAAACGAACCCATGTAACAATTAGCCAGCATGGAGTTCGTGGAGAGTGGCCTGTGTTTGAATATTGACCATTCCTGAACTGGTGAGCAGTACCGGACAATAGATGATGGCACCTCGCTTGGACCCCCATTGCTAGGAAGAGCGGGCTGCAGCGTCTCTATCCGCATTCACCGCATTCCGAAACACGACGGACTTGCTTGATGACCAGTACACTCAAGCCGCTTCCCCACGCGGTCCATCACCCCCACCGGAATCTAGGCGGTTGGCTCTAGCTTCAGGAGTCCTCCCGTGGTGATAGCTTGCATTTGAAGTACACATTCCTCTCTGTTTATAAGTACCTAGCTTCCCTCACACGGTTACTCGCAGGTCTTTGGTGACAATAAACTCACAAAATAAACTGCCCTGGATCCATCTCCAAGATGGCTTCCGGTAAGTAATAAGCCCAAGGGCTACCAATTCTTCTCCCCTCAATAGGGGACCTGGTTCTAACCTCGCCAGATCAACTCATTGACAAAATTGTCGACGGCGGCTACCTCCCGCAGTACGCCCTGAGCTTAGCCGCGAGATGGCAGACGCGCAGCCGCATCGCGCAGATGACCGCGCCCCCTGATGTTGCTCTTGCGCGCAAGATGGCTTTCGTCGAGCAACTTCGCGGCATGAGCATCGCTGTTGAGACCGGCGCCGCCAACAAGCAGCACTACGAGGTCAGCGTGGGTGTACTAGCTGCGGCGCTGGGCCCGAGAATGAAGTACTCGTGCTGTCTTTACGAGCGCGGGGATGAAACGCTTGCGGAAGCCGAGGAGGCCATGTTGGCGAGTTATGTTGTGAAGGCGGAGTTGAAAGATGGCATGAGGATTTTGGATCTTGGATGTGGCTGGGGCTCGGGGGCACTTTACTTCGCTGAGAAGCTCCCAGGCGCGAAGGTCGTGGCATTCTCCAATTCCAAGAAGCAGAAGGCATTTATAGATGGCCAGGCCGAGGAGAAGGGTCTCAAGAACCTTGAGGTAATTACTGGGGATGTGACTGACTACGAGTTTGACCCGGAGAGCTTCGACCGGGTGGTTTCTATTGAGGTTTGTCCCCCCCCAGCCGAGCTCTCCTTTAGAACCCTGGCTCACGGATACCCCTCAAGATGTTTGAGCACATGAAGAACTACCAGGCCCTCATGGCTAAGGTTGCGAGGGCGCTACGCCCTGGAGGCAAGCTTTTTGTCCACGTCTTTGCTCATAAAGACGCCCCGTACCACTTCGAGGAGGGTTGGATGACGACACACTTCTTCACCGGAGGTACAATGCCGTCCTCTGACCTGATGCTGTACTTCCAGGAGGACCTGCGAATTCAGAAGCATTGGTGGTTGAGTGGAACACACTATTCAAAGACGAACAGGGTACGTTACGCACTTGAATGTGCCCTTGTTGCCCGCCCATGACTTTTTCTGACTGTTGCAGGACTGGCTGAAAAGCTTTATCGCAAACAAAAAAGAAGTTTGGACGCATCTGGTCGACAACTATGGTAAGGAGAACGCGAGTACGTGGTACAACAGGTGGCAGCTTTTCTACCTTGCCTTGGTCGAGTTCTTTGGCTACAGCGAGGGCGATATATTTGGTGTCGCCCACTACCTATTCGAGAAGCCGTGTGAGAAGCAGCCCGGGTCGCCGTAGAAAGGCACCACACTGCTTCGTAAGATGATTGCGAGATGCTGCTTGCCCGGCTTTGGGCCGTCCGTATTCGATGGCGAGCAATGTTCCAGTGTAGCTCTAGTCGTCATAAATAGCATGAATTCCTTATGTACAATGCTTCCTGCCAACGCTCCGCGCCAACCGCTCAGTGGTCCCATGGGTGTTTTCTGCCGATGAGGACGGCGCCTACACTTCCACATTAGCATGTACGTTCCGCGAAGGGCGTGGGGTTCAATCCGAGAGCCGCACCATCTTTCTTTGCTCGATACATCAACTACGCCACAGTCAGAAACTATTCAATCGCGCTAGACATCGGTAGCTACGGGAGTTGGAGGAGCATACCCAGAACCACATGCTGGCACCGAGGCCAGTACCCAAGAGTCGGTAGACTCGGGGGACGTGAGGCTTGAGATCGGCCATTGTGCCTGTTTCTGTCGCACAAAAGTGTCAGCTTCGTCATGACTGGTTGCGGCTAGTCGCGATAAGAAGAATTGAGAGGACTAACCCTCACGTTGTCTGTGTGGTGGCGACTGGAACCGGGAATTCAATTCAGAGAGGTTTCTGGGGTCGGCAATTGAGGGACGTGATGCTCTTGTCATCCTGGAAGTCGCAATGGGAGCTCGGAGCTGGTGGTAATCCTGCCTGACAATCCAGGCAGCAAATACGCCAAGAGCTGGCCTGTGCGCCCCAAGCCATTTCCAAGTACCTTTCAGGTGCTTGACATCAAACGCGCCTGTCGCCAACCCTCCCAATCCAGGTCTTCATCGATTTTCTGCTATTTGCTGCTCCCGACAGCGATAACACAGTAGCAACACGCTTGCCATGTTGCTTTCTCCCCATAGCTGAGGAGCGCACGTCTTCTCCCCTCCGCCTGGCTCGGCACGCCTTTATACTTTTTCCACCCAATAGGCAGGATTCAACATTGTGCCGTTTCTTTCTTGCCGGACAACCAACTCCAACTTGCAACTCACGATCGGTGCGAAGCAAACAACATGAGCGGTGGCGAATGGAAAGAAGGGGGCGGTGCCCCTTCTCCTCGATCCTTCGCAATAACCCACCAGCGACCGAAGTCAAGCTTTGCTGGGTGCTCTAGAATCACTGACTACGAAATACTGAACAAGCTTGGCGAAGGGACGTTTGGGTAAGATTCCACAATCTGCCTTCACTGGAAGATGGGCCCTTTCTGACGCCGTTTTACCCCTCAGTGAGGTTCATCGCGCGAGGTCTAAAAGAACCGGTGGGATGGTTGCTTTGAAGAAGATTATTATGCACAACGAGAAGGATGGGGTGAGTCCGCTCTCGCAACTGTTCCCCACACGTATTGACCTAACCTTGCTTAGTTCCCCATAACAGCCCTCCGAGAGATCAAGCTGCTGAAGCTTCTTTCACACAAGAACGTTCTCCGATTGGAAGACATGGCTGTTGAGCACCCCCCCAGAACCAGCAGGTGCCCCAACGTGCAAGGACTGGAACCCACCCACTAACCATGTCGCAGCCGACAAACGAAAGAGACCAATCATGTACATGGTCACACCTTATATGGATCACGACTTGTCAGGAATGCTCGACAACCCTTCTATCAAGATCTCGGTACCTCAGATCAAGTGCTACATGTTGCAGCTGCTCGAGGGTCTCAAGTACCTACACGCCAACCGCATCCTCCACAGAGACATGAAGGCTGCCAACCTTCTAATCAACAACCAAGGCATTCTCCAGATTGCCGATTTCGGCTTAGCGAGGCATTATGACGGGGACACTCCGCAACCTGGCCGAGGAGGCGGCGAGGCAAAGCGCGAGTACACAAGTCTAGTGGTGACTCGCTGGTATAGGCCTCCGGAGCTCCTGATGCACCTGAAACGATACACAACGGCCATTGATATGTGGGGTGTTGGGTAAGTTCTGTTTCCTTATGTTTAATTGCCGGACCCCACTAATGACGAATCAGGTGTGTTTTCGGAGAGATGCTTGTTGGCAAGCCTATTCTTGCAGGAGAGAGCGATCATCACCAACTTGATCTTATCTTCGACCTCTGCGGGACACCGACAGAAGAGACGATGCCTGGCTGGCGTACGCTGCCAGGGGCAGAAGGCCTGAGCCCCAGACCAAGACAGGGGAATCTAGCACAAAGATTCAGGGAACACGGTCATGGAGCCGTCTCGTTGCTGAAAGAACTGCTCAAGCTTGACTGGAAGTCGCGGGTCAATGCCATTGATGCTCTGCAGCACCCCTACTTCAAGAACGCACCATTCCCTGCAAACCCAGTGGACCTCCCAACATTCGAAGAGAGCCACGAATTTGACCGGCGGAAGTTTCATGACAGAAGAGCCGCTCTACCACCGGCACCGAAGGGCGGGACAGTTGGCCGAGGCCCCCAAGATAATGCAGGTAACGCCGGATTCAATAACGGTGACGGTTACGGGAGGAATGGCGTCAACGGCGGTCGTTATCCACGCAACCGACCTCCGCCAGGAGACGAGCGGGTTCCTGCTTGGCACAGAGAACGCGGGCTGCCTCCACGCCCTCCGCCAATTGATCATGTCAATGGGTGGGACCCTGCTGCCGGCGACCACCCCGACGGCTTTCGTGAGAGAGAGCGTGGCGGTCCTCCTAGAAGTCGGGCCGGGGGCGCCGCCCGTTCGGACGTTGACACATACATCCCTACTTATGACCGCGATGCCCCTCCCCCTCGCAGGGAGGATCGACGTCGCCGGGATGATTGGGATGACCGAAGACCGGACAGGAGACGCGGCCCTGAATTTGACGAACGGGCGCGAAATAGTCGGACAAGGAGCAGAAGTCGCTCACCCATACGGGATCGTGATAGGGAACGCGATCGCGACGTCTATCGCAGATAGGGGTTTAACTTCTCCGAATAAGGTATGGCCGCCCCTGGGAAGAAAGAATACAGCGAGCCGCGGCGAAGCCTTTCCCGCAAAATGGCGCAACCACCATGGTTGAGTAAGTGCATTACGTGTAATCAGGACATGATAATGGGAACTGGCGTAGTGGCCAGGTGAATCTTTAGGGGGGGCGCACAGGGTGCTTGCTACAGGTCATAGGGGCGTCTCGGGGATGGCGCTGGTTTGACGCATTTGAGATACCTCCATGGGAAAAGAAGGTGACTTGTACAATGTACCACCATCAATATTATGAAATTACCAACATTGGAATCAAGCACTGGTGACCTACTTCATAGGAGCCCCCAATATTGGCGAACACTACAAAACCGATTTTCGCTAGACGACCCCATCATTCGGACGAGTCTTCTAACTCCTCGTGGATGGTTTGGCCGAGCAACGAAGCTCCGGGAGGTGCCCGGAGTTTTCCTGTGGCTATCGAGTGAAAGTATGGCGGAATCGGGTCATCCTCTGAGAAACTGAAGTCTGGGTCGATCGATCCTGGGCTTTCATGTGATGATCTCCTTTCACGACCCTTCTCCTTCTCGACAACTGCCTCTTCGGGCTCCGTGGCGTCAAAAATGGCGTTGACACCGGCAGTGAAGATCCTAGATATCACACCGCCGAGGAGGCCAATGAAGATTGCTACACCGAGCTGCGGGGCGGGTGTTAGGGGACGTGGCTTGCAGGAGCGGACATGGAGGGAGGATGATCTAGCGATGAGGTAAGTAAGGACTTACGAATAATACGAGCGCCTGGGTTGGTTGGTCAGTTGGAGAGAACTCGTGAAGGAGAAAGGTCAGCGACATACCTCAAATTCATCGACCAGGTATGAGACGATGGCCATCGCTGTCGCCCATGTATAACCTAATGCATGCCTGATTGGGGAGGTAATGACCCATGCGGCCACTCCGACGGCCCTGAAGGGGGAGAGAAAGATCGTGTACAGCCAGGACACGACGAAGACGGTGGAGACCCAGCTAAGCTGGAGGAAGGTAGACACACCCGATACTGTCTTGTCCATGGTAAGGGGTTGTGGTAGCTGTCTGGGTGTTATTGGGAAAGGGCTGTACGCGTCCCACGCCCACCACCGAATAGTCGTCTGGTTTCTTGGGACTGCAACAAACGCCAATTGACTGATCTGTGTTAAAAACAAGATGACTTCCAACGGGTGAAAGATATTCTCTAGACCATGTCTGGCTCAGGAATGTTGAGATCCGCTCTTCCTTGGGTGGTGTGTGCTTGGAACCTCCTTGGCAGGCGCAGCGAAGGGAGCTGGATTAGACTAGACAACCGCCTTGTTTCTGTTATCCGTCCGCTCTAGCCCTATCGCACCCGCCCCCACCTATCCAGCGGCTTTACAGGCGGGTACTGCAGCTTGTTGCAGATCCTCATCGCCAATACTTCCCCCCTGTGAAGCTTAAAGTGTGTGTGCATGTGTGACATTCGACCTCCTACCTTATTCTGGTTGTTTAACTTATAAGAAATCCTCAAGTCACTCACAACAACAAAAAACATTCCCCATCATGGCCTCTCAAGAAAACAACTCAGGCACCACAACCATGTCCACCACGGTTATCAAATCACAAACGAAGACGCGCGAGATAGCAGCCTGCACCATCAAGTCCCCGCCATTCGCATACGCACACCTAGCCTGCACCACCTCTTCCCCATCAGACACGGACACATCAATGTCTCTGGATTCGGACCTCGACGCCTTGCAGGTCCGCGCATATTGTACATCAGCTCTGCGACAGTTTCTAGGCGACACTGGCGCTGCCGTATCCGTGGATATCCTTGCTGTGCGGGACAGTAACGTCTGGGTACGGGTGCCGCAGGCAGATCTAGGGGGTTTTTCTGCCGCTATGACGGCATACGGCGGCATGGCCCGTGGTGGCGGGGTGACAACGGTGTTACGGTTGCGCGCCTGTGGAGATTGGCTTGGGAGCCTGCTAGGACGGACGGAACAGCACGAACTGTGGGCTTCATGATCTTGGCAGTGTCACGAGACGAGGTTCACCTTGAGAGGTACTCGGAGGGGTCCATAGAGTTTCTGATGGGCAAAGGTATCGCATTTATCCCAACTTTGCCAATGCAGAGGAGAGAATGGTATCCAAGCTAACCGCCATGCCCAACTAAATCATCCAACACGAAAACAACCAACGCCATTGCTCATGGTGCGACCGCCCGGAGAATGCAAGCTACTCTAGATCTACTGCGCCACCGCCGCCTATGTTAGGTCTTAGATCTCGGGTCCTACCAGCCCAACATTACATCAAGGAGGACATGACGGAGCTTTGGGCGTAAGCCTGCGGTGTATTAGCTATGGCTTGAGGAGAGAGTCGGGCAGGTTTGGGATTGAACAGGGGCAGCTTACCATTGGTCGGATGGCGGGATGAGGAACAGCCTCAAACTTGGTGAACTTGAGCTTGAGATCAGAGCGGATGTTGATAAAGGCTCCCTTGTTCTCAGTCATGTCACAGTATTTGGGGGCAGAGAAGACTAAGCCATGTTAGTTTGACAGTCGAGTGTTGCTCGGGGTTTCTCAAAGGGCCATACCTGTAATGCACTTCCCGTCGTGCTCCTCTTCATAGCCCTCCATGCGGACTTCGTGGCTGCGAATCACCGCTTCCAAGCCGTTCTTTTCGCAAAATCTCTTGGTGACGTCGGGGCCAAACTGCATGCCCACGCCACGCTTGCTGGGCCCGCGGCCTGGCTCTGTTTGGGGGTCTGTCCACAACATCTCCATCATCAACCCGGCTTGACCAGGTTGGCGTTGCTTGTGCCTGTCCAACTTCCGGATGTCATCCAGAGTCACATTGTCATCTGAAAACAGGCCACCGTGCAGCACGAAGTATTTTTTGCCGATCAGAGTGGCCAAAGGCAGCGCCGAAAAGCTCTCTGAGAAAAGCTTGAACGTACTGGAAGAAGAAGTCAGCGGTGAAAATGCTAGACGATTGGGCAACATACCGCTCATTGTACTTGTGTTTGCATTCCCCCTCAAAACCGTACGCCCGATTCATGTCATCAGTTTCATGGTTGCCACGGTTGATGAAGAAATTGTTCGGCCTCAGCCACTTGTTGGCGTAGAGCAATAGCGCGATCTCGCAGGACCAAGACCCCCTGTCTACAAAGTCTCCGTTAAATAGATACCATTGCTTGTCGCTGGGCACGCCATTTATCCGGAAAAGCTCCATCAGGTCGAAGTATTGTCCTGTGCCATAATGTCAGCACACTGCTACACCCCTTTGAGTGGCAGAGATGTGGAAACGTACCATGAGTGTCTCCGCAGACAGTCAGCTGGACGTCGTCAGGAACTTCGACCTCAACCATTGTTGGCTCCTTGTATACGAGGTTCTTGACTGCAACAATGATTTGGTAAACATATTTCTTGTGAATCGTCTTGCCGTTCTTGAAGCGCTCCGTCATGTCGTCGATGAACTCTTGTGTCATCTCGCTCCCTAGACGTGCGCCGTCATATGCTGGCTCCACGGCCATAGACTCAATGTCGAGGCCATCGGCGGCTGAGGGTTCGTCACCCACTTCGATGGCGGCGAAGAATGCGATTTGGCGCACAACCTTCTCGCAGTCAACAAGCTTGAGTTTCGCATCTTTGCTTGAAGGATTGATTTTGACGCATGTTTTAAAATCCTTGACCGCTTCCTTAGGCCGCAGGATGGCAGCATATGCGGTTGCGCGGCGGTAGTAGGCCTATTACATCCCGATGTCTTGTTAGCCACCAGGCCTTCTGTCCCAGCCGACTGGCGGTTTGGCAACTCGGGTTGGGCACACGCACCTTTGAAAAAGCCGGGTTGAGCTCGATCGCTTTCGTAGCGTCTCTTATCGTATACCCATACGCTTCGGTCTTCAAATAGGCCTGTGAGAAGCATCGTCCAGTCAGTCACGCGATCAGCGAGGGGTGTAGGGAGCCGGGCCGAGGTGGTGCGGGGCACGAACAGCTGCTCGATTTGCCCAGTATGTGGGTTCTTGGTCATTGAGCTCAATGGCCTTGCTGTAGAGTTCAATCGCCTTATTCCAATCGTGGGCGGCGAACGCCTTGTTGCCTTCGCTCTTCGCGACGACAGCCTGCTCCTCTGGAGTTGCCATTCTTATATCAGAGCCGAGAGGGAACTCCTGAGCAAGTAATGAGGCAGTGTATGTTAGAACAGGGGAAACGGTAGTAAAAGACACACTGAACGGAGAAGGTACAATGTAATGTTCAGCAGTGAGTGGCAAGGCCCGGCAATGGAGGAAGAGGGCGTGTTGGGTCAACTTTCTGCCTCGATCGCGAATCAGAGATCCACCAAGGCCTCCATGCAGTTGGTTTTAATGTGGAGCTCCCGCTAGTGGTGATCGATGCGGTAAGTGTGGGGTTATAACGATATTCCCCGCATGCCTATAAACCAAACGACCTCGTGGGCTGTCCGTTGCAGCGTACATGTGCCGGCTATCAATGGGGTCAGGTTTCACTTGCTTCAACATTCTCTTGGAAATCCAAAGTAGCCAATTCGCTATGTGCTTCTATTTGAGTAAAGGTTTATAATTGTGTATCTAGTGCATTTAATGCGAATGCATGTTACAGTACCTCTGGGCCTGTCTTGCACGGTTGGTCTTCTCTGGGGTACTGTAGCGCAATCAACAGGCTGTGTCGCAAGACCATAAATCGAGTCGTCACAATGTTCAGCCCCGCATGGAATGGAAAAAAAATCCCCCGTCCAGCAGCACGTGGCAGGGTGTGCCGTACCGTCACATTGACCAGACTTGCTGCGGATGTACCGTCTGATATCAGTATATAAGTTGCATATAGTGATCGTACCTACATTACTCAACTTTTTCTTGCCTGATAGGTAGTATCTTGCCTTGCTAAAGGGTAAACTTGCCGAGTCGAATCACACTACTTCGTAGACCTACAAGGCTTCAACCGCCCAAGTCATGGAGGTATAAAATACAACTAGCAACCCAGGTAAACGGGAAGCATCGTACAGTAGAGTGTTGTGGTGGGCTCTAATGAGATATCCCGTACATAAAAACCCGTAAACGCCCCGCTCTATGCCAGAATATATATATGTATATCATTTACCGCCCCGCGCGGGACTCCTCGACTTCGTCGTCACTATCATCTCTGAAACCTTCTTCAAGACTGCCGAACCATTAGCGGATAGCCCCAACCATGTCCTGCAATGTGTACTAACTCTCGACTAAGCCTCCTCGTGGCATCAACGGAGTCTTGACCATGCGAATACTCTCTCCTGGTTGATTCATCCACGTCGCCCAACTCTTCCCCGTCCTCAGAGTCGAACCCATCGTCAGAGTCTTCCTCAGCTGCCACTACCCGGTCTTGTGCGGACCGCCTCCAGGCAGACGGCGCCAGGAATCCCACGATTGCGTCCTGTATCCTCGTTCGGATCGATAAAGTTCGGCTGCTGAGCGTCTCGAGCGGGAGGTAGTGACTGTATCGATAACGATAATGCTGGTAGAGAGGGTAGAGCAGATATGTCGAGGCGAGAAATATGATGAGGGAGATTATCGCTGGGACAATTAGCACCTAGAAAAGTGTCAGCAACTTGTCGCTCGCTCCCTTCATGGCATCATCGGAGGCAGTGATGCGAACCTTGATCACCGATAATGTCGAGGCAGCCATGACGAGGAGGACTGGCGTTGTCCACTGGACGAGATAGTACTTCCCAAACAGAGATGGGGGCGGAGGGACCAATGCCGAGACTCCAAAGTAACCCTCTTCCACGAAAGACCAATTCGAGGTTCTACGAGAAAGAATGGGGGATCAACAGTGAGGCTGAAGCAGGCCAGGCACAGACACGGGTCACGTAATTGGCCTGGGCACGCTCCGCAGCCCGACGGGACGCCGGTAAAGGTGGGGTGCCTACCCGTCAGCGGTGCTCGTCCAGATTCGCCAAGCAAACAAATCGGCCGTCACCTGCAGACTCCTGAAAGCTGCAGGCTTCTGACAGTGTCGTGCGTTACGCAGCATATGTCTATCGTTGAAACGCCTCCTTGTAGACTAAATAGCCAACAAACTCCCTCACATGCTACAACTCTGTACTCAGTGAGGTAAACTGGATAGGTCAGTTGCGAAATCGAGGTGCCTCGGAAAGCCTAATGAACACTCTGAGGCGCATTTGAGAACAGCGCCCATCTCCAATCACGCGAAGCGAGCAAATGAGAAAGAAGCGACATTGGACAGAAAAAAATGCAATTCCCAGCGAGGAAACGTTTCCATGGTTCTGCTCTGCCGTACCCTTCTTTCCACATGGAACGTCGAGTGCTGGTTCAGGATGAGTTCCGCAAAGTGTTCCAGGGGCTGGCTGCATGGGATGGATGGGAGCTCGGGCTTCGTGTCGGGTGTTCCACCCCGCGGTTGTCTGGCCGCTAGGGGTTCCTCAAAGCACTAAGCCCGTTTCAGACGACCCCCTTTGTCAATTTTATGTACAGCTCGTCTTATTGATTCTGAGATTCTGCACAGCAGGCTTGGATGGTGTGTGTCTGTTCATCGCCATCCTCATGAGCGACTTTAGCTCTATAATAAAACATCGCCGAGGTGTTTCGTGAGCGCCTATCGTGCTTCTCCCACAGCCGGAGCAACCTAAACTCTCATTTCGCTGCCGCTTGCACATTTCGTCTGCGGGACGCCAAGCCCGTGACTGGCCCGCTCGGGACGACAGACAATCAATTGCCATTCGGCGAGGGGAGAACGCGAAGGGCGCCTCCACCTACGCTTCAGTGCACTTCGCACCCGCTGCTTCGAGATCGCTGAAAGCTGTACGTCTCGACCCCGTCCTCTTTTCGTTTGCCTCGCAGAGACTTGACGGGTCTCCTCGGCCAGGACTTATGCTAAACTGAATCGATTTCATGCACAGAAGCAAATCTCCCGGCTCTGCGAATCGGTTTCTTCATACTCCAGCCGCCCTCGAAGACGATGATGCGATGCACCCTTGGCCTGAGACTTGACGGCAGCATCGCGCCCCATCCGAACCAGGCCCACCCACGCATTGATTGCCGGGCCTGCTGAGAAGTGAGAACCTGATTGTTGGCGGCTGCTTCCTGTTCTGCGGAAGAGAAGGCGGCTGTTTCAAGGTCCCGCATTCCGCTTCATCCCGCCGACGACGCCATGTCGTCCAACGACAAATCTAGGGCCTCCTCGGGAGGCAAGGCCTCGTCATTTTTCTCCCGGGCCAAACACAAGGTCGATAAACGGAACACCAGCGACGAGGGCCGGTACCTCTCGGCCGACTACGATGCTGCGAGCACTGTGACGTCGCGCAGTTCGCGTCACCAACGGGAATCCTCTGTCGTTTCTATAGATCGCCCCCACTCCCCCGAGTCTGGTATCAATACAATGGCCGGCGTCATGACGACAATTCCCTACGAGAGTGTCAGCGCCGACCGTCGCTCACCCATCCCCGTTGATTATCTCCCGAAGCCAGACCAACTGCCGGTGCGCCGAGAACCGCTACCGCACCAGCTCAACAAAGCAACAAGTGATTTCCATCAGTATCCGACTTTTGATCCTGCTCCGCATATGGCGCCACAATACGCCTCCGGACCGCGCCCGCTGCCCGGCACCTCGAACGTCACAATGGCTTCTACCGGCCGCCATACACAACTTCAGCAGTGGGGCCCCAGCAGGGACGGCCTCGGCTCCCACAATTCCAGGTACAACTCTTACACGACCACTGGAGGTCGCAACTCGGATGCGAGTATGTTATCAGGTAATGGAGGACCCTATCTCGACTCTGCCGCTGCCAGTCGCTCATCCAGAACAGCACTACCTAGTGCCTCGTCTCAATCTTCTTACCTGTCCCAGAGCTCGAATCGGGACTCGCATCGCCTGACCAAGCTCCCACAAGGTGCTCAAGGATCCGAGGGATTCAACTTCCCGAAGCCTGACGACGATCGCGTCATCGAGCAGATGTTTGTTGCCCTCATGCAGAAGCGCGGTTGGCACAACCTCCCAGAGCAAGCAAAGCGCCAGATGATCGCCTACCCTGCAGCGAAGAAGTGGACGCTTATTTACCAGGACCGCCTTACCGAGTGGCAGGGCGAGCAGAAGCGCAGACAGACCGCTAAGATTGGCCAGTATAGCAATGTCGACTTCACGCAGAACGCGGACGACGAAGGCAGCCCTGAGTGGTATGTTCGCAGAGTCATGGATAACACCCTTGACACCAAGGGGCTGGGAAGCCTTGAAGTCAACCTCAGGACGCAACAGATCGGCTGGGTCAAGCGTTTCATTGAATGTCAGGGCCAGGTGGCTCTCACCAATGTCCTCCTCAAGATCAATCGGAAGACCGCCCTCGGCCCGGCTCAGGATACCGGGAAAACGGACAAGAACGCTGACAGGGAGTACGATATTGTCAAGTGTTTAAAGGCGTTGATGAACAACAAGTTCGGCGCCGATGATGCCCTCACTCACCAACAAGTCATTGTGGCCCTAGCTACCTCGATGATATCCCCTCGCCTCACGACACGCAAGCTGGTTAGTGAAGTGTTGACCTTTTTGTGCCACTGGGCCGACGGTAAGGGCCATGTCAAGGTGATTGAGGCCATGGATGTTGTCAAGAGCCAGCAGGCCGAAAACGGGCGCTTCGATGCCTGGATGCGTCTCGTCGAGGTCACAGTCGACGGACGAGGCAAGATGGGCAGTCTTGTGGGGGCAAGCGAGGAGGTGCGGAGTGGTGGTATCGGCATGGAGAATCTGCTGATGGAATACGCCGTTGCGACGCTCATCCTGATCAATATGTTGATCGATGCCCCTGAGAGGGACCTTCAGATGCGCGTTCACATCAGGGCGCAGTTCACGGCATGTGGTATCAAGCGCATCCTGAACAAGATGGAGGCCTTCCAGTACGACCTGATCGACAAGCAGGTAGAGAGGTTCCGTACTAACGAGGCTATCGACTATGAGGATATGCTCGACCGAGAGAATAGCAGCATGAAGGATAGCATCGAGGGAGAGGTCAAGGATCTTAACGACCCCGTGCAGATCGTGGACGCTATTCAGCAGCGGTTGAAGGGAAGCAAAACCCAGGACTACTTCATATCAGCTCTCCAGCATCTTCTCTTGATTAGGGATAATGACGGCGAGGAACGACTGCGCATGTTTCAACTAGTTGACTCGATGCTCAGCTATGTTGCCATGGACCGGCGTCTGCCAGACATGGATCTCAAGCAGAGCCTCAATTTCACGGTTCAGAGTCTTTTGGACAAATTACATACCGACTCGGAGGCTCGCCAGGCTCTCGATGAGGCGCTTGAAGCGCGGCAAATAGCGGACGCCGCCATGGCGGAGAGGGACGAAATGAGAGAAAGGATGGCTCTCGGTGCCGACGGTCTGGTTGCGAAGCTTCAGAAACAAATTGATGAGCAAGGGCGGTTCATCGAAGCGCAGAGGAGGCGGGCTGAAGGCCTGAAATCCGAGCTGGAAAGCCTGCAGGCGTTGCGTGCAAAGGAAGCACAGCGCAACGAGCTCGAGACACGAGAGTTATATCTCATGCTTCGTGATGCCCAGGACGTCGCCGCATCTAATGCTGCTAAAGGCGGTGCTAAGCTGGCTGACGAAGATCCTGTCCGGATGCAGGGCATCCTTGATCGGGACCGTCTCATGGAACGCCTTCAGATGCAGATCGAGCGCCAAAAGACTCAATTCAAGCTTGAGGGCAGGGTCTGGGGCGAAGTCGTCGGCCCATCGGATAGGTTACGCGCTTTGCGCGAGGAGATGGAAGGCTTTGGGGAGGAAGAAGGCGCTGCGTCGGGCACGCCCCGGGACTTCACCAACAGCATGCTTGGCAGCGTGAAAAGGTCAACCAAGATACCACGGAAACCAGTGAACTCACGTGGCGAGGTAATTGAAGGTGTGTTAGAAGAAGAGGCGGACGAGGACGGTGTCATCTACGAGAAGCCACGGCTCGTCGAGATCAAGCGACCTGTGCTCGATCCAAAGCAGGCCAATGGTATGTTCAGCGAGCTGGCCGGTAAGATCAAAAAGTACGACGCCAGCGACTCAGAGGACGGTGACGGCGTCACTACCGGCCCGTCCCATCCTAGCTTAGACTCGCAAACACCGGTCACACCAAGCGACAATGAGCCCCCTAAAATACAGATCACTGGCGCCGGTGCGATGGCTCCTGCCCCTCCTCCACCGCCTCCGCCTCCGCCGCCACCGCCATTCCCCGGCCAAATCCCCGGCGCCCCTCCTCCGGCACCCCCACCTCCTCCTATGCCGGGCCAGATCCCCGGCGCTCCTCCCCCACCACCACCCCCGCCTCCTATGCCAGGTTCAATTCCAGGAGCTCCACCACCGCCTCCCCCAC